>Ga0208203_1000226_pt1 | contig 27190 bp, 24 predicted proteins | sample DeeseametaMP2914_FD_184167 | JGI IMG/M metagenome (GOLD analysis project Ga0208203, IMG submission 184167) | Marine microbial communities from the Deep Atlantic Ocean - MP2914 (SPAdes) | ecosystem: Environmental > Aquatic > Marine > Oceanic | place: West of Santa Cruz de la Palma, Atlantic Ocean...
CATTTTGAAAATAATGAAGGTTTAAAAGAGTTGGGAGGACAAGAATACCTAGTAAAAATTACTAGATTTTCAACAACTTCCGTAAAACAAGCTATTGATTATGCAAATATAGTTCATGAAATGCATGTGCGTAGAGAGCTAATTAAGATTTCGGAATCAGTTTTAAATGAAGCTTCTAATAATAATGAAATTGCTTCTTCTGGAGAGGAAATGATCCAAAATGCTGAAAAGTCTTTATTCGATTTAGCTGAGAGGGGTCATTTTAATCAATCATTTTTAAAATTTGAACAAGCCCTCAAACAAACAATTGAAATGGCTAAAAGTGCTTATAAAAATGAGGAAGGTATAGTAGGAGTGCCAACTGGATTGACTGATTTAGATTCCAGGTTAGGGGGCATGCATAAACAAGATTTAATAATAATTGCCGGAAGACCTTCTATGGGGAAAACTGCTTTGGCAACTAATATTGCATTTCATGCGGCGAAAAACATAGAAAAAAAAGGTTCGAAGTCAACAGTTGCTTTTTTTTCCCTTGAAATGTCGTCAGAACAACTTTCAACAAGAATACTTTCGGAACAGTCAAGAATAAGATCAAACGATATTAGAAGAGGAAAAGTATCAGAAAAGGAATTTGAGCAATTTATCGAAACTTCTAAAAATATTTTTGAATTGCCACTATATATTGACGAAACTCCCGCTATCACTATTTCAGCTATCAGTAATAGATCAAGAAGAATTAAAAGACTTTTTGGATTGGATCTAATTGTAGTTGATTATATTCAGTTAATGAGATCAAGCGGAAAAAGAGACTGGGGAAGGGTTCAGGAAATTTCTGAAATAACACAGGGCTTAAAAGCTCTAGCAAAAGAACTTGATGTACCTGTCCTTGCGGTATCTCAACTTTCTCGCGCAGTTGAAATGCGAGATGATAAAAAACCACAATTAGCTGATTTAAGAGAATCTGGATCTATCGAACAAGATGCAGATGTCGTAATGTTTGTTTTTCGAGAAGCCTATTATCTTGAAAGAAAAGAACCCACATTAGGCTCCATTGAACATGCTGAATGGCAGCAAAAGATGGATGAAATATCTACTTTAGCAGAAATTATGATTAGCAAACACAGACATGGGCCTACAGGAAATGTTAGAGTTGAATTTGAAGCTATGTACACAAAATTCAAAGACTTAGTAAATCAATAGCTTTAACATTTCAATGTTTGGTAAAATATACGAAAGTTCAATAATTGAAAAACCCAAATTTACTCTTTTAGTTCTTATTATTTTATTATTAAGTTTTGGATATTTTACAAAAGATTTTCAACTGGATGCATCGTCAGACACTTTACTTCTAGAAAATGATCCTGATTTAAAATATCTGAGGGAAGTAAACACCAAATACGGTTCAAAAGATTTTTTAGTCCTAACCTACACTCCACAAGACAATTTATTAGCTCCAGATACAATTAAGAACCTCACAGATCTAAAAAATGATTTAACAAATTTAAGCTGGGCAGATAATGTAATAACTATTTTAGATGTTCCATTATTAAAAAATAATGATGATCCTTTAGCAGAAAGAATTAAAAATTTTAAAACTTTATCTAGTGAAGATGTAGATAAAAAAAGAGGTTTTGAAGAAATTATTAATAGTCCAATTTATAAAGAATTTATAATTAGCAAGGATGGAAAGACTAGCGGAATACTAGTTTATATCAAGATTGATCAGAAATTATCTAATCTTATAAGAACCAAGAATAAATATTTAGATAAGATAGATAAAGGACAATTAACTTCTGGAGATAAAAAAGAATATAAAAAATTTCTAAAAGAATATGACAATTACAAAAAATCATACAATCAAAAAAATCATCAAAATATAAATGAAATCAGAACGATCATAGAAAAATACAAAGATACAGCTAAAATTCATTTGGGAGGTATCCCCATGATCGCTGACGATATGATGACCTATATAAAAAATGATATAATAGTATTTGGAGCTGGAGTATTTCTTTTTATTGTTTGTACACTTTGGTTTATTTTTAGAAATTTGTTATGGGTATTTATCCCTCTTTTAAGTTGTTTTTTCTCAGTTCTTATTATGGTTGGTTTGCTAGGATTAGTGGGCTGGAAAGTTACAGTAATATCTTCAAACTTTATAGCTCTAATGCTTATTCTAACTATGGCCATGAACATCCATATGAGCGTCAGATATTTACAATTTAAAAAAGAAAATCCAAATATTTCAAATAGTGAAGCAATACTTTGGACCTCTAAAAGAATGTTCTGGCCTATATTATACACCGTGCTCACAACTATTTGTGCCTTCCTATCTCTTATATTTAGTGGCATTAAACCCATTATCGACTTTGGATGGATGATGACTGTGGGTCTATTGGTTTCTCTATCCATAACTTTTACTTTGTTACCTGCAATTTTAAATATTTTAAGTAAGAAAAATTCGAATTATAAATACGAGAAAAAATCAATAATTACTTCTTTCTTAAGTAAAGTTGCACAAAAAAATACCAAAACTATTTTTACATCAGCTCTGCTTGTCGTAATTATTAGTATTGTTGGTATTTCAAAGCTTGAAGTCGAAAATAGTTTCATAAATTATTTTGATGAAGATACTGAAATATACAAGGGCATGAAATTAATTGATAATAAACTTGGAGGAACAACTCCTCTCGATATAATAATAAAATTTCCGGATAGAGAAAAATCAGAAAAGACAGATGATGATTTTGATAACTGGGACGATGAAGAGAAAGATGAAGCAAAATATTGGTTCACAAGAAATAAAATAAATATAATTACTAAAGTTCATGACTATCTAGATAATTTGCAAGAAGTAGGTAAAGTTATATCTTTTGCATCTATGGTTAGAGTTGTAGAGGATTTAAATGATGGAAAAGAGTTGCGAGGCTTGGAGATGGGTATCTTATACACCCAAATACCTGATTCAATTAAAAAAGAAATAATTGATCCATATATATCCATAAAAAATAATGAAGCTAGGATTAGTTTAAGAATTTTAGATTCAAATGAAGATCTTAGGAGAAATGAATTAATTAAAAAAATCAACTATGATTTGGAAAATCAGTTAGGTTTAAATAGAGAAGAATTCAAACTTGCGGGTATCCTTATACTGTTTAACAACCTTTTACAAAGTTTGTTTAAATCACAAATATTAACTTTGGGAATCGTAATGGCAGGTATAACAGTAATGTTCCTAGTTTTATTTAGAAATATAACTCTATCGCTTATTGGAGTAGTTCCAAATTTTATGGCCGCCTTTCTAATTCTTGGTATTATTGGTTTACTAGAAATACCTTTGGATATGATGACAATAACGATTGCTGCCATAACCATAGGAATAGCAGTTGATAACAGCATCCATTATATCTACAGGTTTAAAGAAGAATTTAAAAAAATTAAAGACTACAACCAAACTGTGCAAAAATGCCATGAGACGGTAGGAGTGGCAATTTTGAATACTTCTATAACAATCGTTTTTGGTTTTTCCATACTTGTTTTATCCAATTTCATACCAACCATTTATTTTGGCGTCTTTACAGGAATTGCAATGCTATTGGCAATGATTTCTGTTTTGACCTTATTGCCAAAATTAATTTTAATTGTAAAACCTTTTGGCAATGGATAGCACATTAGAATTTATAAGAAATAATATCTCTGTTTTTGATCTTGTCGTTGTCTTAATTACAATTTACTCAATGGCACAATGTGCGGCAAAAGGATTTACTATAAGTTTGTTGTCTTTTTCAAAATGGTTAATTGCTTTGGTCATTACAATAGTATTGGTACCAAAATTAAGTCCTTGGGTAGAAGATTATATAGAATCTAAGTTTGTTGCAGATATTGGCCTAGGAATTTTTATATACATAGTGGTACTTTTTGTAATAATTAACATAAGTAAAGCAATTAGTAGCTCAGTTACTTGGTCTGGCTTAGGAGCCGTAGATAAAACTTTTGGTTTAATTTTTGGAATTTTCAAGGGTTATGTTATTTGTGTTTGTATCTTTGCCTTGTTGAATTGGTTTTATCCACATGAAAAATGGCCTATAGGAACTAAGGACTCTTATACTTTTCCGTTAGTATTCAGTGGAAGTAAGTTTTTGATTAAAGAATTTCCAAATAGTGAAGATTACTTAGATGATACAAAGAACAAAATTGAAGATATTTAACTTAATTAAATCCCAGTATCCGAGAATTTTCAGTTAAAATATATAATGAACCGTCGTTTATGATTGGAGCAGCTGTGATTTGATTCCCAATTTTTTTAAAATATTCAATATTTCCTGAAACAGCAGAACATACAATTAAATATCCATTTAAGGTTGTCGCATAAATTTTTCCAGAACCCATAATAAAACCTGTTATTTGAGTCATTTGTTTTTTCTTTTTTAAAATTTTTAAGATATTAGTTGACCAAATAATTTTTCCTGAATTTCTATCTAAATTTACGTAATAACCATTATCAGAAATTAAAAAAATATTATTACCATCTATAATTGGAGTATTTTTTGTACCTATATCTATTTGCCAATTAAGATAACCATTAGATAAATTGATAGAAAAAATTAATGATGAAGCAGAAAAAATAATATCATTATCGCTTATTACAATCTCTGATGATTTAAAAAAAACATTATCAAGAGCAGCCGTGGGACTTGTTGTATTTAAAGACCAATAAACTTGTCCATTATTTGCTTTCACTTTTAATAAATCTCCAGAAGAGTTAAGTGTAATTAAATCTCCTTCTTTTGAAATAGCCAAAGCTAAAAAATTTTGTGACTTTATAAAAGATGATATAGACCGAACATCCCAAATTTTAGATCCTTTTTCTATATCTAAACAAAGAAGTCTATTATCTTGGTTGATGACGAAAATCTTGTTATCAAAAATTTTTATATTGGATTTTATTGGAATTTCGTAGTTTTTTAACCAAATAAGTTTGCCACTTTCTGAACTTATTACATAGATAAACCCAATGTTATCGGCAATATAAATTTTATCTTTATAAATAGAAAAAGATAAATGTTTATATATTTTCTTGTATATCTTTTTATAAATATTTTTTTTCCAATTTATTTTTCCTCTTTGATTAATACTGAAAATTGTACCAGTATCATCTGCAAAAATAATATTATCATTGAAAACCAGTGGTGATGCCATAACTTGCGATATTGAAAACTTATTTTTGCCAATTTTTTTTTTAAGAAAATTATTGTCTATACCAGATAAATAAATATTTCCAACAAAATTTTGGAGATTTAAACCAGACATCTTCCAAAATGAATTCGTTTTTGGCTTAGTTAAATTAACACTTTTAACTGCTGGTATTTCTTTTGAAAAAAAGGTTTCAGAAGTATAAACTTTAACTACGTCTATTACACGCCTTTGTTCTTTTTCTAATTTAGAAACTTTTTTTTTTGCTTTTTCGCTTCCACTCCAAATTCCAGATTTATTATCAAACGAACAACTCGCAAATAAAATAAATATCAAAAAAAAAATTAAATATTTTACCTTTTTAATCATTTGTAATAAATATTAACTGAGATCTGGCGTGGTTATATAATTCTTTATGTAAATTCTTCAAAGATAAAATCTGCACATAAAATTCTTTTGCCTTTAAATATTCTTTTTTAGAAGCAAAATAATCTCCAAGCAACAACAAGGCATGTGGCTTCCATACTGTCTCTGTGTTTATTAATGGTTTTACAGCATCTAACAACTCTAACTCGCTTACAAAATTTGATTGAAATAGTGCCTTTTTAAAAATTATTAAATTTTTAACTTCTTTTTCAAATTTGTTATTTTCTAAGACGTGATCAAACAAATTAGACAGTTCTCCTTGATCAACTATCAAATTTTCATTCAATATTAAAAAAAGAGATAAAGTCGAATAAGTGCTGTCATTAGCGAAAATTATTGTTTTTAAAATATTTTTCACTTTATTCCTGTCACCATTCTCTAAGTAAACTTTTGCTGCTAGATAATTGTCTGACAAAAGTATTTTTTTCTTTTCTTTAGTTTCTGAATAAAAAATAACAGAAGCAATAGCAATTATTAGAATTAATATAACTGAAAAAATTAAAATTTTATTTACTTCATAAAACTTTTTTAGTTTCGATTTTTTTGTTACATCATATTGAGTTTCGAATAAATTTTCATTCATTTAAATAATTATTTTAAAATCTATACACATTTTGAGAAGATGGAAATTTTCTGCGTTTTATATCACTACAATAATTCTTAACACTTTTTTCTATTATTTTTTTTACATTAGAATACTTTTTAACAAATCTTGGACGAAAATTACTTAATCCTATCATATCGTCAGTAACGAGTATTTGACCGTCACAATATTTAGATGCACCTATACCTATAGTTGGAACAGAAACGCTATCAGTAATTTTTTTTGCCAAACTCTCTACAACACATTCAATTACTATTGCAAACACCCCAGAATTTGAAAGAGCCATAGCATCTTGTAAAATTTGTTTTTTTTGAATTAAGTTTTTACCTTTTAATTTAAAAACTTTTGAAGACTGGGGCAATAATCCAATATGACCCATAACTGGAATTCCTTTCTTTGTGAGATATTTAATTATATTAACTATTTTTCTCCCCCCTTCCAACTTAACTGCGTCACATTTGGTTGATTTCATTACCTTTTTTACATTTTTATATGCAATAAATTTATTTGAATATGTTTTGTGGGGCATATCAAAAACTACAAAACTTCTCTTAGCAGAGTTTTTGACTGCTTTCCCATGAAGAATCAAAGTTTCAATTTTCACTTCCCTTGTTGTTTTCATTCCATACAAAACCATACCAACAGAATCACCAACCAAAATTATATCGCAATATTTGTCAATAATTTCAGCCATAGGTTTTGAATATGCAGTTAAGCAAGTAATGGGTTCTTTTCCTTTTTTTTCTAAAATATTTTTAATTGTTATCCCTTGCATTTTCGGGTATCAATTTATCAAATTTTTCTTGGATTTCTGCCCTTTTTGAACAAAAGGATTCGCAAACTAGATTAAATTTTTTAATCAGTTCTTTAGCTTCATTATAATCTGATTGTTTAATTTTAAGAAGAGTAAGCATATAAATAGCTTCATCATTTTGTGGATTCAATAAAAGAACATTGCTTAAATTCATTTCTTGTTCTTGATCGTTATTATTTTCATTAAAAATTTTAGCTAGATATAAATATGATTTTTCACTTTGAGGATTAAATACTATATCTTTTTCAAAGAAAATTTTGGATTTCTGAAATTTTTTTTTATCAAAAAGTATTTTTCCTTTATCAAAGTAGTTAGATTTGACGGCAAATCCACTTGAGATAAAAAATAAATATATAATTAAAATTTTTACTAGAAAATAAGTTTTCTTCATAATTTAAACTTTAAATTTTTGATCATATTTACATTATGTATCATACCTTGGAAAAGTTAAAGGATTTTGAAATCCCTTTACAATAAATATAAATTTCTTTGGATTCTTTTCTGCTAGATAAGGGTTTGTATTTAACAACTTTTTTAAAGTATTTATTAGCTTTTTTATGAATTTCGATAAATATAGATCCCATAAATAATTTAGATAAAAAAACACCATCTTTATGTAAAATATTTTGCACTAAATCCATTGCCCTTAAACAAAGCTCTCCAGTTCTATAAGAATCAAGATCTTTATTGCCAGAAGTGCTTGCGGCCATATCAGATATAACGACATCAACTTTTTTATCAAAATAAGCACAAATTTTCTCATAAATTACAGAATCACACAAATCTCCTTTTAAAAAATTAACGTTATCAATATTTTCCATAGGCTTAATATCTACTGCTAAAATTTTCCCTTTAGTTATTATTTTTGTTACTACTTGCGACCAACTTCCAGGACTAGAGCCCAGATCCAATAAAAATGTATTTTTTTTTAAGAATTTAAACTTTTTATTCATTTCTATTAATTTAAAAGCAGACCTAGATCTGTAACCCTGAATTTTTGATTGCTTAAAGAATGGATCTTTGTGTTGCTTAATTAACCAATTTTTTGAAATTTTATTTTTTTTCAATTATTTCTAATAATTTTTCTAATCATTAATGTAAAGATTTTATAAAACATCTTCCGTTTCTTCTTCTTTAACTATAGTCATAGATTTTTTGTTTATATATCGATAATGAAGATAACTTATCGGAAGCAACAAAATATAAATTAAACCACTAAAAAATAAGGTTTTAAAAATATAAAAAATTAAAAGACTTAAATATATTCCAATTCCTAGTAATAAAAAAATTGTCAAATGTCTTGGAATCAAAATTCTTTTCAATGAGTAAGTGGGTATTTTGCTTACCATCAAAATTGATACCATTAAAATAACTATAGAACTTATAATTGCAGTATTTTCAAATTGAACTAAATCACTTAAATTTAGAATAAGAGGTAATAGTATCAAACCAGCAGCAGCAGGTGATGGAATTCCTTCAAAAAAATTTATTTTCCATGTTTCTGTTTCTTCTACAACAGTTAAATTAAATCTCGCTAAACGAAGAGCGCAGCATACAGTATAAATTAAAACAAGCATCCATCCTATTTTTCCTACTTCATTTAACGTCCAAAAATACATTACAAAACTTGGTGCTACGCCAAAACTAATAACGTCCGTGAGAGAATCTAGCTCTTTTCCAACCTTTGAAGTGGCTTTGATCAAACGAGCAACTCTTCCATCAAGAGTATCAAGAATTGCAGCAAATACTATTGCAATTACTGACATCGTATAGTTTGTATCTAATGCAAATTTTATTGAACTTAATCCTAAACAAACACCAAAAATAGTTAACGCGTTTGGAAGAAGAGATCTAGGATTTTTTTTTGAAATAAGTTTAAATTCCTTTTTATTTTCGAGCATGGTTCTATATTCTTTTTGCTAATAAAGTTTCTCCGGCAACTGTGTTTTGATTTTTACAAACTAGTAACTGATAATTTTCAAAATATAAGTCAACTTTACTACCAAATCTAATAATTCCAAACCTATCCCCTTGTTTAATTGTGTCTCCCACTTTGACATCGCAAACTATTCTTCTAGCGATCATTCCTGCAATTTGAACAACAATTAATTCGTCTCCGTTCGAATTCTTAAGTTTAAGATAATTTCTTTCGTTATCTTCACTAGCTTTATCAAGGGAGGCATTTATATATTTTCCTGGTTTATAAAATATATTAGCAACTGTACCTGTGTAAGGAACTCTATTGACATGACAACAAAGTACATCCATAAAAATACTTATTCTTGTATATTTTTTTCCTTCTAAACCTAATTCCTGTGGTCCATTTATTTCAATAATTTGTGTTATTTTTCCATCTGCAGGACTAACTAGGTAATTTTCATCATTAATTGGAAATCTTTCGGGATCCCTGAAAAAATAATAAACCCATATAGTTATTACAAGACCTATTAATCCCAAAATTTTAGAAATCAACAGAAGTATAAATGTAACTACAGCAGCTATAGCTAAAAATCTATAACCTTCCCTATGAAGTTTCTGAACTATAAAATTGAACATAATTATATTCTTTGTAATTTTAAGCTAATATGTATATTTAATAATTTAATTCAATTGATAAAAATTGATACCAATGCCCAAAATTAAAGTGAAAAACCCAATTATTGAGCTGGATGGAGACGAAATGACCAGAATAATATGGAGTTTTATCAAAAAAAAATTGATCCTTCCCTATCTCGACATCAACATTAAATATTATGATCTAGGTATAGAAAATAGAGATAAAACATCTGATCAAATAACAATCGATTGTGCGAATGCTATAAAAAAAATTGGAGTGGGTATTAAATGCGCAACTATTACGCCTGACGAAAATCGTGTTAAAGAATTTAAATTAAAAAAAATGTGGAGATCGCCAAATGGAACTATTAGAAATATTTTAGGCGGTACTGTTTTTCGTGAACCAATCATTTGTAAAAATATACCAAAATTAGTTCCTAGTTGGACAAATCCTATTGTAATTGGAAGACATGCATTCGGTGATCAATATAGAGCAACAGATTTTAAAGTCCCTGGAAAAGGTAAACTGGAAATTAAATGGACATCTGAAGATGGAAAAGAAAAAAAAGAATTTGAAGTATTTAATTTCAAGGGTCCAGGTGTTGCGTTAGCTATGTACAATTTAGATCAATCTATTAAAGACTTCGCTAGGGCTTGTATGAATTATGGACTAAACAGAAAATGGCCGGTCTATCTTTCTACCAAAAACACAATTTTAAAAAATTATGATGGTAGGTTTAAAGACTTATTTCAAGAGATATATGAAAAAGAATTTAAAAAAAAATATGATAAAATAAATATTACTTACGAACACAGACTTATTGATGACATGGTCGCCTGTGCAATAAAATGGAATGGAAATTATGTGTGGGCATGTAAAAATTATGATGGTGATGTTCAATCAGATACTATTGCCCAAGGATTTGGATCTCTAGGGCTAATGACGAGCATTTTAATGACACCAGACGGAAAAATTGTAGAGTCTGAAGCAGCGCATGGAACAGTTACTAGACATTATCGAATGTACCAACAGGGTAAAGAAACATCAACAAATCCTATTGCTTCCATATTTGCATGGACACGTGGTTTAGCACACAGAGGTAAACTCGATGACAACACAGAACTGATAAAATTTTCTAATACTCTAGAAAAAGTTTGTATTAGTACGGTAGAAAGTGGTCAAATGACAAAAGATTTAGCCATTTTAATTAATAAGAATTCTAAGTTTCTTAACACGAATGATTTTTTAGATGCATTAAGTAACAATCTAAGAAAATCTTTAATTTAAATCTTCTAAAATTGCTTAAAAATATAAAAAATGTTCTGTTATATAATTCGGGCGGAGGATTAGGAGACTCTTTGTTAATGATACCACTAATTCAATGGTTAAAAGAGTATTATCAGCTTTCCAAAATTCATTATATCCAAAATGGAATTCAAAAGCATTTTGAAACTAGCTTAAAAGATTTTGATAACGGATTTGTTCATACAATAAATTTTTTACCGGAGAATTATGCCTTTTTTAAATTAACTAGAATTAAAAATTACTCTCATTTTAAATTTGGAAAACAAATGTTAGAAACAATTGGGATAAAAAAATTTGACCTTATAATTGATGGACAAACGCGAGTAAATAATTCTTTAGTATTAAAATCTATTCCACATAAATATTTTATCTCACCTTCGTGCCGATTTCTTTTGTCGAAACCAAAAAAATTTATTTATAATTCAAAACATGTGTGTGGAAGGATTTTTGATTACTTCGAAAAAACCTTAAACATAAATGTATCCATACCTACTGAATTAAATTATATACAAGAAAAATATTTAGATGAAGCATCAAAATTATTTAAAAACCATAAAAAATACATCGGTTTTTCCATAACAGCGGGTCATCCAACCAGAGAAAAAGAAATATCTCTTAAAACAATTGTTGAGGTTGCGAATTATTTTAGTGACAAAAATTTTGTTCCGACATTTTTCATTGAAGAAAAATATAAAGAAAAAATAAATACGATAAAGGCAATGGTAAAAAATCCATATTTTCCAGAACTTTTAGCACAATCATCACTTAAAAACCCTTTATTAGTAGTAGCAATGGGTAGAAAACTACACTCTGCTATTTCAATAAATAATGGAATAATGCATATGCTAGGATTGGCTGGAACAAAAACTGCCATTTTTTTCGATGAAAACAGTGATAAATTTAGACCATTAGATGGTAATAAATCCAAAATTTATAGTTCTTCTAAAAACAAAGAAACAAAAGATCTTACTCCTAAAGATATAATAAATTTTGTAAACAATTTTATTTAATTAATTTTATTATATTGTTAAAAGATTCTATAATTTTTGTGGTTTCTTTACCTCCAGCTTGAGCAAAATCATTTCTTCCTCCTCCTCCTATTCCACCAATAACAGAAGATCCTAGCTTAACTAATTCAACCGCATTATATTTTTTTGTTAAACTGCTGGTAACACCCACGGCAATTCCAATCTTATTATCCATAATTGTGTAAGCAATAATTATACCTTCTTTTAAATCTTTTTTTCCCTGATCTATTAAAGATCTTAATTCTTTTGATGGAAAGTCCTTTACAACCTGAAATCTTACATTGATACCTTTAATATTTTTGTCCTTTATTTTATTTTTTGTTTTATCTTTTAAAATAAATTTTATTTTTATTTGTTCTAGTTGTTTGTTTAATTTTTTAATTTTCTCGTTGCTTGAAAGCGTATCCACAACGATAGGTTTTTGACCTAAAGTTTTTATTTCTTCATGTAAACTTTTTATTTTACCTGATGTAATTTTATCTAAATCATAAGAAGCTTGCTGTTTCTGTTTTAAATAATTTGCAAGCTGTGTTGATCTTAAGGCTTCAACGCGTCTAACTCCTGCAGCAATGGCTGATTGGTTAACAATTTTAAAATTACCAATTTCAGAAGTATTTTTCACGTGAGTTCCACCACAAAGTTCTGTTGAAAAATATTTGTCTTTATCATTTCCCATTGAAAGGACTCTAACCTCCTCTCCATACTTTTCTCCAAAAAGAGCTAAAGCTCCATTGTCTACAGCCTCTTTTGGTGTCATCAGCCTAGTTCTTACTTCGCTATTACTTTTTACCATTCTGTTTACATAGTCTTCTATTTTTTTAACTTCTTCTTTTTGAATTGGTTTTGTGTGGCTAAAATCAAATCTTAATCTATCTGGTCCAACGAACGATCCTTTTTGGATTACATGTTTACCCAAAGTTCGTCTTAATGCCTCATGCATTAAATGAGTTGCTGAATGACATGCTCTTATGTTGGTCCTTCTTTCACTTTCAATGGATAGAATTACCGTGTCTTTAATTTTTATTTTTCCAGAGACTGCTTTGCCACGATGAACGTATAAATCTCTAAGTTTTTTTTGGGTATCGATGACTTGAAAATTAGATTTACTATTTGAAATATATCCCGTATCTCCAATTTGTCCGCCTGACTCACCATAAAATGGTGTTTGATTAGTAACTAATTCTGCTTCATCACCTTCATTTATTTCTTTAACTTCTTTGCCTTTTTTTATTAAAGACAACACAATACCTTCTGATTTATCATGTTCATAACCTAGAAATTCTGTCGCCCCTATTTTTTCTCTTAAAGAGAACCAAATTTTGTCAACTGCTTCATCGCCAGATCCTTTCCAAGCTAATTTTGCACTCTGTCTCCTCTCATTCATAGCTTTATCAAAGCCAGATACATCAACGCTTATTTTTTTGTTTTTGAGAATGTCTTGAGTTAAATCCAAAGGAAATCCATAAGTGTCGTAAAGCTTGAAAGCTAAATCTCCAGGCAATCGATTATTTTTTACTTTACTTAGATTATCGGTTAAAATTTTAATTCCTCTTGCAAGTAAAATTGAAAACTTTTCTTCCTCTGTCTTTAATATTTCTGTAATTAAAGGTTCGGCTCTTTTTAATTCAGGATATGAATCGGACATTTCATTAATTAATGTAGGAACAATTTTACAAAAAATTGGTTCTTTGCTTCCTAAAATATGAGTATGTCTCATTCCTCGCCTCATAATTCTTCTCAAAACATATCCTCTTCCTTCATTAGAGGGTAAAACTCCCTCTGCTATAAGAAAAGCGCTAGCACGAAAATGGTCTGCAATAACTCTATGGCTAGCTATATTGTCTTTGGTAATTTTTGTTTTGGTTAATTCAGAAGAAACTTTGATTAAAGTCTTAAAATGATCAGTTTCATAATTATCATGAGTACCTTGAAGCAAGGCTGAAATCCTCTCCAAACCCATTCCCGTATCTACAGAAGGTTTGGGGAGATTGATTCTTTTTTCTTTTGAAATTTGTTCAAATTGCATAAATACAAGGTTCCATATCTCGACAAATCGATCTCCGCCTTGATCTTTACTATCAGGAGGCCCCCCTTTTAAATGATCCCCATGATCATAAAATATTTCGGAGCAGGGTCCGCAGGGACCTAGATCTCCCATAGACCAAAAATTATCTTTAGTAGAAATTTTATAAATTTTGTTCTCTGAAAGACCAGCAATTTTTTTCCATAAATCAAAGGACTCTTTATCTTCTGCATAAATGCTTACACTTAGTTTATCTTTGGATATTTTAAATTCTTTGGTTATCAAATTCCAAGCCAGTTCAATAGCTACATCTTTAAAATAATCTCCAAAGGAAAAATTTCCTAACATTTCGAAAAATGTATGATGTATTGGTGTATAACCCACGTTTTCGAGATCGTTATGTTTGCCTCCAGCTCTTACACATTTTTGTGAGGTAGTAGCTCTTTTGTAATCTCGTTTTTCAAGACCAGTAAAAACATTTTTAAATTGAACCATGCCAGAATTAGTAAACATCAAGGTTGGATCGTTGTTTGGTACTAAATTGCTTGAATCTACGATTTTATGATCCTTCTTTGAGAAATAACTCAAGAATGAATTTCTTACATCTTTTAATGTCTTTTTGTCCATCTATCTATAAATACAGTTTTTTAGAATGATGTCTAGACGGGAAGAAAGGCGCCGTTATAAGCGCCTTTCCTAAGAGAGCGAGATGTTAAATGTTTTAATTTTTTTTATCAGTTTCTGGTTTTGCAACCGCTGTGTTTTCTTCGATTTTCTTAGAAATGAGATCGGCCTTAGCTCTAATGGACATTTCAATTTCTGCAGCAACTGTAGGATTTTGTTCTAAGTAGATTTTAGCGTTTTCTCTACCTTGGCCAATTTTTTCTCCTTTATATGCATACCAAGCACCCGATTTTTCAACTACATCAGCTTTACTACCCAAATCGATTAATTCACCTGACTTACTAATTCCTTTGCCATACATTAAATCAAATTCAACAACTTTAAATGGTGGTGAAACTTTGTTTTTAACCACTTTAACTCGTGTTGAATTGCCAATAATTTCTTCCTTGTCCTTAATAGCACCTATTCTTCTTATGTCTATTCTAACAGAGGCATAAAACTTTAAAGCATTTCCACCCGATGTTGTTTCTGGATTTCCAAACATTATTCCAATTTTCATTCTTATTTGGTTAATAAATATAACCATAGTATTAGTTTTTGCTATTGAACTTGTTAATTTCCTAAGAGCTTGACTCATTAACCGTGATTGTAAACCTACATGATGATCACCCATCTCTCCTTCTAACTCTGCTCTTGGTGTTAAAGCTGCAACGGAATCAATAACTAAAACTGAAATGGATCCAGATTTAATTAGTGTGTCAGCTATTTCTAATGCCTGCTCACCAGTATCTGGTTGAGATATTAAGAGTTCTTCAGTTTTAACACCCAATTTTTTTGCATAAACTGGGTCCAGCGCATGTTCAGCGTCAATAAATCCGCAGATTCCACCAGTTTTTTGAGATTCAGCCACCACTTGTAAAGCTAAAGTTGTTTTTCCAGATGCCTCTGGACCATAAATTTCTGTAACTCTTCCTTTTGGAAGTCCTCCAATTCCGAGAGCTAGATCTAAGCTCAGAGATCCTGTTGAAATAGACTCAACATCCAAAGCAGCTTTTTGGCCAAGTTTCATTACTGAGCCTTTACCAAAATTTTCATCTATCTGACTAATTGCTGCTTCTAAAGCCTTGTTTTTTTCTTTTGTTTCTGTTTCTTGATTTTTGTTTGATTTTATTATTTTTAAATTGTTCTTAGTCATAGTTTGCTAACTTCCTTTATAAAATTAATCAACGAATCATAGATATAAATGTACACATTTTGTTCTTTTTATCAATAGCTAATAAAAACCTTTAAAATCAATACTTTTTCAATAAATGATTAATTTTTTGGTTATTATTTCCTATTAGAATTATTATTGATTCAAATTCAGTTGTTTTGAGGTAAGTCGGCCTACTACTGATAAAAGACTGAATTGAGATACAAGAAAATTTCTTTCTGAGGTAGCTAAATTTATTTTTGCGTCCAACAAAATAGAGTGAGATTGAATAACATCAAGGGTAGTCCTGTTACTTTCTCCCGATTCATATTCCAATGTTATTCCTTCATTTGCTATTTCAGCAGCTTTGACCTGCGATCTGATTGAATTCAATACACTTTTAGAAGATTGATAACTGCTCCAAGCATTAGCAACAGCTGTACTTGCAGTCTTTTTACTATATTGAAGTAAAAGATCATATTTATTTTCTAATTCTTTTGCCTTTCTTAAACTAGATAAATTACTACCTCCAGAATATAGAGGCCACGTAGCCGTAGCTTTTAATGTTTGTTGAGTTCTTTTTTGTATGGTTGAACTAAAATCATTTTGTTTGGCTATTTTGTAAGATAAAGTTGCTGATGGTGCCAGATCTGACCTAGCTATTACAACATCTTGCTGCGATTTCTCATGTTCTAATATCGCAATTTTTAAATCTGGATTCTCATTCTCAGATATTTTATAGGATTCGGCAAGAGATTGCGGTAACTTAAAATTTGTAAATTGTATTTCCTGAATATTTTCAGTCGGTTTTTTGCTAATAATTTTTTCAAAATTTGCTTTGCTAGACACTATATTGTTTTGAGCAGCGATTAATTTTGCTTCTGCGCCCGCTAGCGACGCTTCTGATTGTGCTAAATCAGATAAATTTATTTCGCCTTTTTCAAGCCTATCACTGTCAGTTTCCACCTGCCTCTCTAATAAGTCAACATTTATTCTATTAATATCAACTTTTTTTTGACCAAGTAATAAATCAGCATGGACTTGTGCGGCTGCTAACAAAATTTCTTGTTCAATTTTTTGAAGTCTAAATTTTGCTATACTGTACTCATATTTTTGCTTTTTAAGATTTGCAATACCACCAAAACCTTGAAAAATTTTTTGTTCAATAAGTAATGATTGTTCAGAGGGTTTATAATTTGACTCACTTCCTTTAGTATTATCTTGTTCACTAACATAACCAGAAATTGTAAAGCTTGGCCTAAATTCGCTCAATGCTTCTTCTTTTTCTTCATTAATGGCGCGAACATTGGCTCTTTCTGCATTTAGTTTTGGATTATTTAAATAAGCAGACTTTAAAGAGTCTAATAAAGTACCCGCTTTTAAGTCAGTAAAACTTAAAGTTAATATTAAAATCAATATAATTTTAAATGTATTTCTCATATTTATGACCTAAACAGCACCCTTTTTATTTCATGATTTTTTTTCAATAATAGAACTATTGATGCAGATTTACTTAAATCTTTCATCATTTGCAAAGTAATTCTTTGATAAAACATAATAAATCTTTTGATTGCACTATAGGTCATTATTTTTTTTTTGTAATGCAACTTTTTTCTCAACTTGTTTTCTTGAAGAAGTCTCCACTTAAAAACTATTTTAAAATTAGGAACTTTCATAAAAATAAAATAATCAATCATTGCAAAAACTTCCTTATATTCTTTTTTAAGTTTTTCATTTGCATATTTTCTCCATATTAAATCTTTATCTTCGTGTCTTTCAAGAATATTTACTGGTTTTCTTAAAGAAGAAATAATTTGGGGTTTTGCACCAACACACCAACCTTCCAATATTATTATTTCAGGTCTTTTGTTAATATTATGCCAGTAATTTTTTTTTGAACGATCATCTATAGATTTGTTAAACTTTGGTAGTTTAATTTTTTTAAATTTTTTTCTTTTTACAGATATAAAAAAATTTTTAATTAGATTTATATCATGTGTGCCTGGAACACCTCTGGTTTTAAATAATGAATGTTTTTGCTGTGACATTCTATTTCGATCTCTTAATGTTTTGTAAAAATCATCAATAGAAATAATGTAAATATTTTTTTTAAAAAATTTTTTTAAAATAATTTGTAAAATGCCAGTAACCATTGTTTTTCCAGAGCCTTGACTACCAGATAAACCCAAGATCAAAGTTCTTCCTTTTTTTTTACATTTGTTATTAATCCAAAATGAAATTGGTATATATATTTTTTTAAGATTTTTAATTTTAGAGGATTTAGATTTGTTGTAAATTGCTTCATTATTTAAAAAATTTAAATAATCATTTTTGACCTTTAAGAAACAATTTTCTTGCAGAGACATGAATGCTTATTGAGATATTTTCTTCAATTTTCTTTCCAAAAAATCAATTCTATCTTGACCCCAAAATATTTCTTTTTGCAAAATATAAGTGGGGGCGCCAAAAACTCCCTTAGTAATAGCTTCTTTTGTATTCTCATCATACATTTTCTTTATAGATTCAGAATTTGCCATTTTTAATATTTTGTCTGGATCCAGTTTATGATCAGAAGCTAAATCTTTTAAAAATTTTAGATCTGAAATATCTGCTTCGCTAGCCCAAAGTGCTTTTAAACAATCATGACCAAATATCAAATTCTTTCCTGACTGAATAGCTGCCATTGTAAATCTTGCTGGCAAGTGTGGATCTTTTGGTGGAAAAAATTTTGGTTTTTGGTTAATTTTTATTTTCAAAAAATCACTCCATCTTATTAATTCATCAAGCCTATATTTTTGTCTTTGTGGAGAACGTTTAGGCACTGGTAATCCTCCGGTTTCAGGAAAAATTCTACCAACAAGATCTACAAGCTTTTCATTTACTTTAATTTTATATTTTGTAACCAGATCTTGAAATCTAGATGAGCCAAGATACGCAAAGGGTGATGCAACGCTGTAATAATAATCAATTTCCATTTTTTTTTAGCTCAAATTCTTTAGCAAGATTTTCATAACGTAGTAATAGTTATCCACATCATTACAAGATCTAGTTTTAATGTTCATGCTTTGATTCAGTTTAGATTCTTATTTGGACTCAAAATACAACTTATTGGACACTTTTCCACATCTTGCTATATGTTCTTTCATATTATAGATTAGAACAAAAGAAGAACATTATGAAATTACTATTACCATTTCATCTACACAAGGTTGGAGCTGGCTTCCCATCTCCAGCAACAGATTACGTGGAAGATGACATCGATCTTAATGCCCATTTAATAAAAAATATACCATCCACATTTCTTATTAGAGTGCAGGGAAAATCTATGAACATTATTGGAATTCATGATGATGATCTTTTGGTGGTAGACAGAAGTTTAAATCCAAAAAATTTTTCCACTGTAATTGCTAATGTAAATGAAGAATTAGTTGTAAAAAATTTCGTAAAGGAAAAAAATCAATCTTTTTTAACTTCTGGATCAAAAAAATTAAAAGACAAAATTAATTTAATTGAAAATCCTGAAATTTGTATTTGGGGTGTAGTAACTTACGTGATCCATGCTTTATAGTAAAAATAAGATAGCTTTAGTAGACTGTAACTCATTCTATGTTTCTTGTGAAAGATTATTTAATCCGTCAATAATTAAAAAACCGGTTATCGTATTATCAAGTAATGATGGATGCATTATCTCTCGATCAACAGAAGCTAAAGTTTTGGATATTAAAATGGGAGAGCCATATTTTAAAGTAGAAAAAATAGTAAAAAAAAATGACGTAAAAGTTTTTTCATCAAATTATTCACTATATGGTGATATATCAAGGAGAGTTATGAAAACTTTAAAACAATTTTCACCACAAATAGAAATTTATTCAATTGACGAAGCGTTTTTAGATTTATCTTCAATTAAAGACGAAGATTTACTTAAGCATGGTAATAAAATTAGAAAAACTGTTTTGAAATGGACGGGAATACCAACAAGTATTGGTATTGCAACAACAAAAACTTTAAGCAAAGTAGCAAATCATATTGCAAAAAAAGATAAGTCGGGAGTTATTAATTTAATTAACGAAAAACAAATAGATAAAATTCTTTCAGAAATTAAAATAAATGATGTTTGGGGAGTAGGACGTCAACTAACTAAATTTTATATTAACAATGGAATAAATACAGCACATCAACTTAAAAATATATCTAATAGTTGGATTAAAAAAAACACGAATGTTTTTGGAGCACGCACCGTAATGGAGTTAAAAGGATTATCTTGTATTTCTTTAGAAACAAATCATGAAAAAAGAAAAAATTGTTGTGTATCAAGATCGTTTGGAAAAAAAGTTACAAAATTGGAAGAACTGAGTGAGTCTGTAACAACGCATTGTCTTAATGCAGCAGAAAAAATCAGATCGGATAATCAAACAACAAAAAGAATAACTGTTTTTATAAGAACAAGTCCTTTTCAAAAAGATAAAAATTATTATGCAAATTCGAAAGATGTAGATTTGCCAATTAGAACAAACGATAGTATTGAGTTGGTTAAACAAGCTTTAATTGCACTAAAATATATATACAGAAAAGGATACAAATACCAAAAAGTTGGAATAATTCTTTTAAGATTAAATGATGTTGATGTTTATAAAAAAAATTTATTTTCATCAATAAATAGTGAAGAAAAAAGAACAAAATTAATGAAAGCGATTGACTATACGAATATTAAATATGGTCGTCACACTTTAAGTATTGCGCAAGCTGGATTGAAAAAAAGATTGAATATCAAAAGACAACATTCTTCTAAAATTGATACAACGTGTTTTGATTTTCTACCCATTGTTAAGGTCGCTTAAAACATCAATATTATCGATATTTTCTAAAGAATTATTTAGTGCTTCAATATTTTCTCGAGAAGAAACCTTAAAAATTAAAAATAAAAAAATAAAGATAATAAAAACAGGAAATAAAGTAACAATAGACAGATTGCTAGAAACAAAAAATAAATAAAAAATCAAAAATAAGACAGAACGAACTATTACAGATCCTTTAAAAACAGCAATAATAGAAAAAGAGTGTACTAAAAGTTTAAAAAAGTTCATTTGAGATGAGCCAAAATACCTTTTGCCTCTAATTGAAGGCACTGATACCCGATCAGAAATAATCTTAGTTACAGAGCCAGAAAAACTACTCCAAATACAAGCTTCTTTAACTAATCTTGCAGCGTCTTCTTTTGGCAAACAACTATAATTACCAAATTTAATAAGCTTGCCTGTAAAAACATACGTTAATATTTTATGGCATTCATACAACAATTTAAAAAAAGAGCCTTCAGAACGTTTGATTCGATTTGCTGTCACCGTTTTTAAGGGATTTTCCTTAGACTTATTGAATAGCGAAGTAAGCTCTTCTGGCCGGTCCTCACCGTCCCCATCCATTAGAATAACATAATCAAAATCTTCTTTTTCAGTTAAATATTTTAATCCAGCAGCATTACATCTTGCATGTCCCCGATTTTGCTTCATATTCATAACCCGAACTGTTTTTATATTCTTAAAGCTTAATTCAGTTACAGTTCTCTCTTCAGTTGAACCATCATTGATAATCAACACCAATACTTCAGCATCCCATTTGGCAATTTGTAAATCAATATTTTCTAAAAGCTGAAAAACAGATTTCCAATCGTTATATATGGGTATTAAAATTATAAATTTTTTCATTTCTTCGTTCCTATCATGCAAATACCTTGGGTTTCTGCTTCAAAAAAAATTCCACTACAAATTTTTAATAAAATATCTGCATTACCAATTAAAACAAATCCACCGTCAATATCTTTGGACGTAATAGTTTTTTTAGCTTCTAAAATATTATCCCACGTAGGTCTAGATTTAAGATGATAAGATAAATTTCCTCCATGCCATTCATCTCCTCCTACTAACTCAATTTTATTTATAAAATTATTTTCCCATTTTTCTTGAACTATTTTTGAAATTCTTTTTCCAGGATAATCTGTTCTTTTATCAGTCTGAGTTATTGAAATATAAAAATAAGCCATTGGAGAAAAAATAAATAATATTAAAAATGTTAAAAAAAAGTATTTAAGTTTATTCAACACTATTTTATTTTGAAAAATATAAACAAATAAAACTCCCATGAATAAATAAAAGGGAGACATCCACATTGTTCTAATTTTTATACCCATAAGTAATGAAGTTAAAAATATTAAAATTATTGGAACAATATTTATAATTAATAAAAATAATAATTTTTTATCTTTTAAGTTAAATTTTCTTTTAAATTTAGAAATAATTAATAAAAGCATTATAAAAAAAGGTATTAATATTCCGATCTGCTTTCCTAAAAATATCAGCGGATAAAACAAGTGGTTTAAGAAATTCTGTTCTTCTGGTCCAGTTCTATGTAAGGCATAGGTAAGCGTAATATAATTATTTTCTTTTAACCAAATTAAATGAGGTAAGAGTACAATTAAAAAAACAAATGCTGGAACTAAATATTTTAAATTAAATTTTTTCTGCTTGGTAAGTAAAATCGTAAAAAATATTATTATGGCAACTATTAAATACAGAAATAAATAATGAGACAAAAACCCTAATGCGGCAAATAAACCAAATAACAACCAGCTTGTTGTGTCATTGTTTTTTAAACTTTTCCAACAAAAATAAACTGTTAATGCTCTAAAAGGTAATTGACAAACATAAACATTAAACTCTGGTGTTGTAAAATTATAAAAATAAATCCCTTCTAAAAGAAGTACTGATATCAAACCATAAATTTTATTTTGAAAAAAATCCTCAGAAAATTTCCATACTATGAAAAATGAGGAAATAACAAATAGCTGACTTAAAAAATAATATGCCCAATCTTGATTTTTAAATAATTGATAAAAAACTTCAACTACAAATGCGCTTAAGGGTGGATGTTTGTTATAACCCCAATCTAAATCACTCCCCCAAGCTAAAGCTTCTATAGTATCAAGCGGAAGATTAATATTCGAAAAAGTTGGAATTAAAGTCCAAATAATAACATGCGATAATAAAAAAATTGTTAAAGTTTTATTAACATCATTTTTTTTAATTTGCATATCTTGAATTTATACAAGTTTATACCACTTGACACCCAGAAAAACGTGAATATACTCACCGGCTTTAAATAATTTTGTTACAAAGAAAATGTCAAAAAAATATATTCCTAATGAAAAAGAAAAGTATATGAGCGCAAAACAGAAGATGTATTTTAAAACAAGATTAATAGAATGGAAAAATGAAATTATAGAATCTAATAATAAAAGTCTGTATTTGAACGAAGTTGACCAAGAAATTTCTTCACCCGATATAATTGATCAAGCTTCTTCACAAACTGAAAAAACAGTTGAAATGCGTACATTGAATAGACAAAGAAAACTTTTAGCAAAAATTGATCAAGCTATTAAAAAAATTAAGAACGATACATATGGTTATTGCGATGAAACAGGTGAACCTATCGGTATAAAAAGGTTGATAGCAAGACCCATTGCTACATTATCAATTGAAGCTCAAGAAAAGCATGAAAGAAATGAAAAAATATTTGCAAATATCTAAATTAAATTTTTGGTATTTGTTCTCCAGTATTTAAACAATCATATCCTTTTTTTACAGCCGATCTATCAGATATAAATTCATACCATTTGCTCAAATGTTTATATTTTTTTAATCCTATATCATGCCAATTGTGCCTAGCTATCCAAGGAAAAGTTGATATATCAGCTATTGAATAATCTTCACCAGCTAAATAATTATTTTTACTTAAAATTTTGTCTAAAACTTCATAAACGCGAATAGAATTTTTAAAAAATCGATCCTCAGCATATTTGCTTTTTCCGGGATTAAAATGATGAAAATGATGATGTTGACCGAGCATTGGACCAACATTACCCGTTTGAAACATCAACCACTCAAAAATTCTTATTTCATTTTCTTTATGAAGAAATTGATTACTTTTTCTAGCTAAATAAATAAGTATCGCCCCCGATTCAATTAAAACCAAGTCTTTTTCATGATCAATGATTGCTGGAATTTTTCCGTAAGGATTAATCTTAAGGAATTCTGGTTTAAACTGTTCTTCTTTGCCTAAATTTATTGACGTTACTTTATATTTAATTTTAGTTTCTTCAAGCATGATAGACACTTTTCTACCATTCGGAGTTGGCCAATAAAATAATTCTATCATAAAACTTTATTTAACTTTTACGCCTAATCTTTCATGCGTACTTTTTGAAGTAGTGGTAAATTCAAATCTGTATTTTTCATTTGGTCTTGCTAATTTAAAGCATGCTCTTGCTGCAAGAGCTCCTTCGTGGAAACCAGATAAGATTAGTTTAAGTTTTCCTGGATATGTACAAATATCTCCAATTGCAAATATCCCTTTCTTATTTGTCTGGAAATTTTCGACATTCACAGGTATATGTTTTTTTTCTAAATTTAAACCCCATTCAGCAATTGGACCCAATTTCATTATCAAACCAAAAAAACCCAACATACAATCAGTGTCGATTTTTTCTATATTGCCATCTTCATTCTTGATGCTAATTGCATTTATTTTATCTTGTCCGTCAATTGAATTGATTTGAAACGGAGTTTTTATTTTTAATTTACCTTCTTTTTCAAGTTTTTTGACAGTCTCAACATTTTGTTCAACTCCTCTAAACTCAACTCTTCTGTGCACCAGAATAACCTTAGCAATTTTTGATAATTCAATTGCCCAGTCTAAAGCGGAGTCTCCTCCACCAAAAATACAAATTTTTTTATTTTTAAAATATGACTTATCTTTGATCGAGTAAAAAACCCCATTATTTTCAAATTTTTCAGCTTCTTTGATTGGAAATTTTCTAGGTTCGAAAGATCCAACTCCACCAGCAATGATTATATTTGGCGCAAGAAATATTTTGTTTTTACTTGTTATGATTTTCCAATTATTTTTTTCTTCAGAAACTTCTTGAACTCTCTCATTTAAATGAAAATTTATCTTAAAAGGTTTAATTTGTTCTAATAAATTCTTTGTCAAACTTTCGCCGGTACATTCGGGGACGGCAGGAATATCATAAATGGGTTTGTCGGGATACAGTTCTATGCATTGACCACCTATTTTATCTAAGTTGTCTACCACTTCTGCCTTAAGTCCAATTAAACCTAATTGATGTACAACAAATATACCCACAGGGCCCGCACCAATTACCAAAACATCTGTTTTAATCATAATTCAATTATCCCTGCTTTGATGGCATTTTTACGACCAAACCATCTAAATCGTCGATCACTGTAATTTGGCAGGTTAATCTACTAAATCTATTTGGCTCAAAGGCCATATCAAGCATATCTTCTTCGGCATCTTCTTTATTTGGCAGTTTGCTAAACCACTTTTCATCAACATAAACATGACACGTCGCACAAGCACAAGATCCTCCACAATCAGCGTCAATACCTGGAATATTATTTTGTACAGCTCCTTCCATCACACTTAATCCGTTAGGAACTTCAACGACATGTGTTTTTCCATTGTGTTCGATGTAGGTAATTTTTGGCATGGTTTGAGTTATCTAGATATATGCTAAATAAAATAATGCAATAGATAAAATGATATGGTTTAATAGTTTAAAATTTTTCTAGAGTAAAAATGGAAACTAAATATCAAGAAATTTACAATAGATCTCTCCAAGATCCTCAGAGTTTTTGGTCAGAAATTGCAAATGATGTGTTTTGGTATAAAAAGCCCACCAAAATTCTTAATTCAGATAATCCTCCTTTTTATAAATGGTTTGAGGATGGAATAACAAACACGTGTTACAACGCAGTGGATCTACATGTTAAAAATGGCAATGGCAACAAGATAGCTATTATTTACGATAGTCCAATTACAAATTCCAAAAAAAAAATCACTTATAGTCAATTAAAAGATCAAGTTTCAATTTTTGCAGGTGCTTTAAAAAAACAAGGCACTAACAAAGGAGACCGAGTGATAATTTATATGCCTATGATACCTGAAGCTATCATAGCCATGCTTGCCTGTGCGAGAATTGGAGCAATTCATTCGGTGGTCTTTGGTGGTTTTGCTGCAAATGAACTTGCTAGCAGAATTGACGACTCTAAAGCAAAAATTATTTTATCAGCATCTTGTGGGTATGAACCGGGACGAACAATAGAATACAAACCGTTGCTGAAAAAAGCGATAGAACTAGCAAAACACAAACCAGATAAATGCATTATCTATCAAAGAAAAGATTTTAAAGTTGACTTAGATAGCAAAAACGAAATTGATTGGAACGAAGCAATAAAAGGTGCAAAACCAGTAGAGTGTGTTGAAATGAAAGCTGATGATTACGCTTACATCCTATACACTTCTGGGACAACTGGTACACCAAAAGGAATTGTTAGAGATATCGGAGGACACATTGTTGCTCTAAAATGGACAATGAAAAACATCTACAACATTGATCCAAACGACGTGTGGTGGTCCGCAAGTGATATAGGATGGATAGTTGGTCATTCTTATATCGTTTATGGTCCACTTTTTCACGGATGTACTACAATTTTATTCGAAGGAAAACCAGTTGGCACCCCGGATGCTGGAGTTTTTTGGAGAATTATTTCCGAGCATAAGGTGAAGTCTCTTTTTACTGCACCAACTGCTTTTCGAGCTATTAAAAAAGAAGATCCGAATGGAGAATTTTTCAAAAAATACAATTTATCATCTTTCGAATTTTTATTCCTTGCTGGTGAAAGAGCGGACCCTGATACACTTAAATGGGCAGAGTCTTTACTAAAAGTGCCTGTGATTGATCATTGGTGGCAAACAGAAACAAGTTGGGCAATTAGCGCTAACTGTACAGGATTAGAGCTTTTGAAAACTAAATATGGATCTGCATGTAAGCCCGTACCAGGCTATGATATAAAAATAATGAAAAGCGACGGTAAAGAAGCGAAACCAAATGAGATGGGTGATTTAGTTGTTAAATTACCTCTACCGCCAGGCACTTTCCCAACATTATGGAATGCTGATCAAAAATATAAAGAAAATTACATGTCGAGTTATCCAGGATTCTATCAAACTTATGATGCGGGCCATATTGATGAAGATGGTTACGTTTGGATTATGTCAAGAACAGATGACATCATTAATGTTGCTGGCCACAGATTATCCACTGGAGCAATGGAGGAAGTACTTGCGGAACACAAAGATGTGGCTGAATGCGCTGTCCTAGGAATAGCTGATAAATTAAAAGGACAATTGCCAATCGGTTTATTGGTTCTTAAGGCTGGGGTAAGTAAAAACCACGACGAAATATCAAAAGAATGTATTCAAATGATAAGGGAAAGAATTGGTCCAGTCGCGGCTTTTAAAACCGCTATAGTTATAAAAAGATTACCTAGAACAAGATCGGGAAAAATA
>Ga0208203_1000228_pt1 | contig 27182 bp, 24 predicted proteins | sample DeeseametaMP2914_FD_184167 | JGI IMG/M metagenome (GOLD analysis project Ga0208203, IMG submission 184167) | Marine microbial communities from the Deep Atlantic Ocean - MP2914 (SPAdes) | ecosystem: Environmental > Aquatic > Marine > Oceanic | place: West of Santa Cruz de la Palma, Atlantic Ocean...
CCGCGTTTCAATTTTGAACTTTTAACTTTCAACTAGTCTTTTTAGGTGCACTCCGCCCGAGCCGGGTCAACTTTGCAACGCACCTTGCGCAGCAGACCGAGCATGTCCGGATCATAATAGCCCTGGTCACGCAGCTGGTCGCGGGCCTCCTGCATCATGACTTCGTATTCTCTCTGGTCGGCATCCGGGATTTGCACCCACCAGCGCTTGTCGACCTTTTCGGCCTCCTTGTCCAGCTGCTCGGTGATGCGGTTCAGGTTGTTGTAGAAATACTCGCGGGATTTCTGCGCCATATCGGCGGGAAAACGGTCTTTCTTGGCAACCAGTTGAATGGTCAGCTGAGCCAAAGGGTAGTCGATGATGCCGCCATCCGGGCTCAGGCCTTTATAGAGTTCCAGCGCATCATAGGCCACCAGCGGAGCGACGATGACATCGACCACGCCGTTGTTGAACTTGGTGGAGAAGTTCGTTATGTCAGATCCCACCGGGGTAGCACCAACCTGGGACACCAGAATGGCCTGGGTTTCATCATATTCCAGCACTGCTACACGCTTGCCGGCCGCCTTGGCCAGGGAGTTGACTTCCCGATCGTTCACGAACACATAGGCGGCACCGGCCGGGGCTACCCCCATGATCTGATAGGAGCCCTGGGAAAGTTTGTCTGCAGTTTGCGGATGGGCCAGTACCTTCAATACGACTTCCATGTGCTCCATGGAGGGGATGGCGCCAATGGAGTCGATGGTGCCGGCATACTTATTGAAATTACGGCCACGGATGCCGGTGATCAGGGCGGCATCGCAGACGCCAGCCTTGAGATCCTCAGCGGCAATGGCTTCGTTGGTATGGGGAATCAGTTCCACTTCCAGGTCCCAGCCCAGGGCTGCGGCCTGCCAATCTTTCATGGCGCCCATGACCGGTCCAACGTTGCCGACGATGTCAAAGACGCAGATCTTGCGTTTAATCGGTTCGGCCTGGGCAGTCAGAGAAACGGTGAGAGCAAGAACCGTGGTGACGGCGGTAATCAGCTTCTTCATGGGTGTATCCTGCTTGTTATTGCTTGTATGGAGGCAACCCCGATACTAGAGGGAATGATCCTGAAAGGGAAAAACCCTAGCGCCTTGCCCCGGAGCGATTAGGTCAATTTCCATCAGTTGCGGTCAGGGCGGCTGGTGCGACGAACTTCCCCCGGGGTGCGGCCTGTCCAGCTCCGATAGGCCTTGCTGAAACTGGCCTGATCGCTGTAGCCAAGCTGGTCGGCAATCTTTTCCAGGGGCATGTCTGTTTCCAACAGGTAGCGGCTGGCAAACGTTTCACGAATGTCATTGCGAATACCGCTGAAGGCAAATCCCGCCAATCCCAGGTGACGCCTGACCGAGCGCGGGCTCATTCCCAACTTCTGGGATACCCGCTCCAGGGTGCTGTCCCGACCCGGAGAATTCATGATTTCGTGACGTACCTTGATGACCACCTTCAGGCTGGCGTCGCCCTGAATCTGCTCCCTTGATCGTGCGGCGGCCAGGTAGGTCGCCACGCTGGCATCATCGTCCTTTGCCTGACGCCCGGAGAGTGGCATCAGAACCTGATTATGTGGGCGGTTGAATTTCACTTCCACGCCGTCGGCCAGTCTTTGCCAGGCGAGGCTGTTGCCGGGGCAGTCAAAATCAAATTCGAACGTGAACTTTCGACAAACCAGGGATGCCAGGGCATGGATGCTGCCCATGTAGATATTGGCAACGACGGGTTTGAGTTTTTTCAGATCCCAGTTGTCATGCAGGCGGATGGAAATCAGTTCGCCAGTGCAGTGGATTTCCATATCCATCAGTGGCAGGGAAACACGCAGATACTGCACCACCATGGTGACCAGTTTTCGGTAGTCCCGTTGCCGAAGAAGCGCAAAACCGAAAAGACCATGTCCGTGCAGATCCAGCTCCTGCCCAAAGCGGAACGGGGCGGTCGGATCGTTGAGCAGCCGGTTGCCGTTATGAAGAAGATGCTGGATTTGTCGCATGGAAAGATAGGCGTCGGGATTATCGAGCATGTCGCTGTCAATGCCGGAACCATCGAGCACTATCGTTCCAGTTATTCCATGTTTTTGTACGAACCGCAAAAAGCGGCGGGCATAACGGCCAGAGATAAGAGGAACGTCGAGTGCCATTCCATCGTTTTTCATTTTTTATTATGCCTGATGTAGTTGTTGTTATTCGTGTGATGGGACTCTCATTTGGCTGTGTATCTTTCGGACTTTAAACACCGCTTGCCCTTTTTAACAAAAAAATGGCCGATTTAACTATTAAGTCGGTCACCTTCCATGGACATGATGAGCCCCGCTTTTTTGTGCATAAAAATAATCATGGAGCAGAAAAATGCAAAGGGAAAAAACTGAAACCCTTAAAGCGCGTTATCTACCCCTTTCCAAAGTATCAGTTCCTTTAATGCGAAGAATGTATGAGATTTACTCCGGGTACTACGAAAATGTAAGTCTCGAAGTGTTCTGTACAGACATGGTGGAAAAAAGCGGCGTGATTCTGGTGATGGAAAAAGCAACCAAGCGCGTGGTTGGTTTTTCCACCATGAAAACCCTGGATATGAATGTGGGTGGGCGCCGGGCAAAGGGTGTTTTTAGCGGCGACACCATCATAGAAGAAAAATACTGGGGTAGCCGGGCCTTACAGGTCACGTTCTTCTTCCGGATGATCCGTGAGAAATTGCGCCACCCGTTCCGCCCGCTCTTCTGGTTGCTGATATCAAAAGGCTATAAAACATATTTGCTGATGGCGAATAACTTCCATACCTACTACCCGCATCCGGACGGGAAGAATCCGGAGCTTGCTCATCTGGTGGATTATTACTGCGACCGTTTGTTTTCCGACGCTTACTGTGAAGAAAATAAATTACTGGATTTCGGTGAGGGGTATACCCATCTGAAATCCAATGTGGCTGGCATTACCGCAGAAATGCGTCAGAAAAACGAAAAAATTCAATTTTTCGAAACCTGTAACCCAACCTGGAACCGCGGTACCGAATTACCGTGTATCGGCGAAATCAATCTTTCCCTTCTGGTGAGTTACCCGTTTTCCCTGTGGCGAAAACAACGCAGAAAAACGAAAACACAAATTGCAGCTGTGGCCTGCGAATAAAAACCGGGGTGACCATGTTCGGACATCGTTTGCTCAAAATGGCCGCCTGGCCGGGTGAGCGGCGCTTTGCCGCCGGGCGGGAAAACCTGGAGCGTGTTCAGAGAGATAAGCTGGCACTGTTGTTGCGCAAGGTGGCGGCCTGTGAGGTCGGCCAGCGCCGGGGTGTCGCAGCAGACTGGCAATGGGAAACCTTTGCTGAGCAGATGCCGGTGAGCGAGTACGGCGACTGGCGGGGTCCGGTCGATCGCGCCCGCGAGTCCGGCGGCAATGCCCTGATTCAGTCACCGGTGGTTCGCTATCAGCCCACCAGCGGTTCCACCTCGGCGATAAAGTGGATTCCCTACACGCGTCAGTTTCTGTCGGAACTGGATAGCGCCATCAGTCCCTGGATTGTGGACCTGTACCGCCAGTTTCCCCGCCTGAGCGGGGGGCGCCATTACTGGTCCATGTCCTGGGTGCCCACGTCATTGCGTGACAACATGCGCGAGGACATCAACGACGATATTCAGCTCATGTCCATGGGCAAGCGCCTGCTGGCCGGGGCCACCCAGGCGGTCCCTCAGGATGTGTCCCTGGCACGGACTTCCGAGGATTCCCTGTTTGCCACCCTGGCTTACCTGGTCAGTGATGACTCCCTGGCGATGATGTCCATCTGGAGCCCCACCTTTGGCCTGGGTCTGCTCAAGTCCATGGCCCTGTGGCGAGAGGAACTGGCGGAGGTATTGGCGAGCGGTTCCTGGGGCCAGCGCATGAAGGGAAGTCATACCGAGTGTTGCCCGCGCTCTCCGCGCGCAGCGGCGTTACTGCGCCAGTGGGATGGCCGCTTGAGTGCGGATTTCTTTATGACCCTGTGGCCGTCGCTGGCACTGGTGAGCGCCTGGGATACCGCCGCATCAAGCCCCTGGGCCCGGCAGTTGCACGGTCTGTTGCCGCAGGCCGCGTTTCAGGGCAAGGGCCTGTGGGCCACGGAAGGAGTCGTCACCATTCCCTATCAGGGCCAGTACGCGCTGGCTTATCGCAGCCATGTCTATGAATTCCAGGACCCCTCTGATGGCACCATTTATGCGCCCTGGGAACTGGAGCAGGGGCAGGAGGTGATGCCGCTGCTGAGTACCGGCAGTGGTCTGCTCCGTTACCGGCTCAAGGATCTGGTGCGGGTGGATGGGCTGCCAGGCGGTATTCCGGCACTGACGTTTCTCGGCCGTGCCGGCACCACGGATCTGGTTGGCGAGAAGCTTACCGCGGCAGCGCTGGATGCCTCCCTGTCGCAGGTGACGTTGCCACCGAAAACCCTGCCGGTATGTACCGTGGCTGTAGAAGATACCGGTGACGGCACTCCCGGGTACCTTCTGTTGCTGGAGGGGGAGAGTGCAAACACGGATAACGTGGCGAAGGCCCTCGATGCGGCGCTGCAGCAACACTTCCATTACCAGCTGGCCCGTAACCTGGAACAGCTGGCACCGCTGCGCTGCGTCATTCGCCCGGACATGCGCGAGCGCTACCTGCATCAGTGCCGTGAGCGGGGCATGATTGAAGGCAATATCAAGATGGAGTCCCTGCAGTACTGGCCGGGTGCATTGCCGGTGTGGCTCCGTGAGCCGCCGGTATCGGCCCGGGAGGTGGCGTTGTGAGCTACCGTATTCGCCAGGCCCGGGAAGAAGATAACGGTGCCATCCTGTCCTTGCTGCAAGGTACGCCCCAGGCAGGAGCGGTTACCCTGAATTTTGAACGGAACCCGGATTATTTTCGGGGCGCCCGGGTGACCTGTGAAGAGCCGGATGTGTGGGTGGCAGAGCCACGGGATGGTGATGGACAAATCGGGGCCGTCTACAATGTGGGTTGGCGCCATGTTTGGGTCAACGGCCAAGTCAGACCAGTGCGTTACGCCCACGATCTGCGCATCGCGCCGCAATATCGCAACGGCATGATCCTGCATCGGCTGTTTCGTCAGTTGCGCCAGCAACTGTCAGACGGCGAGTGGATGCAGACCACGGTGCTGCATGACAACCTGGCATCCCTGTCTACCGTGGCCAGTGGCCGCGCCGGGCTGCCCACCTACTATCCCTCCGGCACCATCGAAACCAGCATGCTCTATACCCGGGCCCGCCGCCGGCGATTGCCTGATGACGTGGTGATTCGCCAGACCGGCGAGGCCGACCTGGATGCCATTTCCCAGCTGTTGCGATATCAGGGGGCACAGAAACAGTTTTTCCCCTACTGGGATGTGTCCCGGGTGCGGGGTGATGCCTACTGTTACGGGCTCAGCCCGCGGAACTTTATCGGTCTCTGGATCGGTGGCGTTCTGAAAGGATTGCTGGGTTTCTGGGATCAGAAGGGGATCAAGCAGACCCGGGTGCTGGGCTATGCCCGTGGCATGGGAGTCATGCGCCATCTATACAACACACACAGCCTGCTGCGGGGCGGCATGAAATTACCGCCACCGGGTGGGGTGTTGTCCTACCTGACACTGCACAGCCTGGTGGTCGAGGATAATCGCCCGGAGCTGTTGCAGCTGTTGCTCGACGATGTGATCAGTCGCTTCCATGGCCACTATGACGCGCTGGTTTGCGGGTTCTTTGCCCAGGACCCACTGGCGCAGGTACCGGCCCGGTATCGCCGTCGGCTATTGCTGAGCCAGCATTTTCTGGTCAGCTACGATGGCGATCCTCGTGACCAGCTCGATGGGCGTTTGCCCTACGTGGAGGTCGCGCGCCTGTGAGTGCCAGTGCAACCGACTATATCGGCATGTGGTACCGAGCCCGTGCCCGGCTCGGTATTGATGACCGGATTGAGTTTATCTTCATCCATCCGGCGTCTGGGAAGCGCCATACCGTGGCGTTGCGGCACCGTGACCATGACGGGGTGGGCGGCATCGCCGAATCCCTCAAGCGCATGGGCGTGCGTCAGCCGCCCATGCCCCTCAGTCGCCAGACCCGGCCGCCCGCGTTCTGGCGTCGCTGGCAGGCACGGCCGGAGCGACGCCAGCCGCAATCCCCCCCCTGGCGGGTCTTCACCTCCACGGCCGAAAAGCAGGCGGATGCGCCCCTGGTGGAATGGCTGACGCCACGGCAAACCCTTGCCCTGCGGCAGCGGGCCGAGGCGCTGCAGGTCTCTCTCAACAGCCTGTTGTTGCAGGCCCTGCATCGGGCCGTGGTGCAAACCCTGATGACCCATGCAGTGCCCATCAGCTGGTGCTTCCCGGTGAACATGCGCGGCGTGGTGCCCATGGCGAAGCCGGATATGAATCTGTCCAGTGCTTTTTACATGACGGTGGACAGTGACGATTCGCTGACTCACCTGGACCACACCATTCGTCGCTATCTGAAAGCCAATATTCACTGGCGCTACTGGCACCTTGCCCGAATTGGTCGGCTGGTTGGCCAGCGGGGGGTGGACTGGCTATGTGGCCGTCTGCTCAACGGTGCCCGCCACGGCGGCTCCTTCTCCAACCTGGGTGAGTGGCAGATGGATTTCGTTTCAGGAGGCCTGGCGCCCGACACGGTATTCGCCTGCTGTGGCCCGGGGAGTCCCACCCATCCGGTAGCCAACGGCATGATCATTGTGAATGGCAGCTTGAGTCTGGCGCTGAAGCTGCACCCGTCCCTGGGCGCCCCGGAGTCAGCGGTGCGCGAATGTCTGCAATGTTGGGTTGAGGGACTGGGAGTGACGGCATGAAACGGATTGTCAGTCTGCGCGCGTTGGTGGCTCTGCTGGCCGCTCTGGCCATGGCGTTGGCGGTGGCGGCCCTGTATCTGGTGCCGCCGTCACCGCCGGCGGTGAAAAGCGAAGAATCGATTCTGGCTCTGGACACCTGGCAAGTGGAATGGAAGGACGTGGTCATTCCGGTGCACAGTCAAGGACTGGTGCGTGCCCGTCATGAATTGCCGCTGAGTCTGGAAGTGTCCGGCCGGGTGCAGGACGTATCGCCGCTACTGGCAGACGGGGGGCGGGTGACGGCCGGCGAGGTATTACTGAAGCTGGACCCGGAGCCCTTTGCGCTGGACGTTACTGCCCAGCAGAACGCCGTTCATGCGGCGCGGCTGCATCTGGAGGAAACCCGGGCGCGGGCACGGGTCTCGGGATCCGCCAAGCGCTCCTCGGCGCTGGGTCGCTTTGAACCGCAACTGGACGAAGCCAACAGCCGTCTTGCCTCGGCCCGTGCCGGCTTGCGCCAGGCCCAACGGAATCAGGAACAGACGGAGCTGGTGGCGCCGATCAGTGGTCGCCTGAAAGCCGTCCAGGTCATGGCCGGACAACAGATACAGGCCGGCAGCATTCTGGCTCGCTTGTATCAGGAAGATCAGGTGGAGGTACGGCTGCCGGTTCGCGATGAGTGGCTGGCACTGCTGGGCATCATGCCCGGTGATGAAGGCACCCTGGAGCCGGTGAACGTTACCCTGCGTGGCCGCTTTGCCGGCCGGGACGGCCAGTGGTCGGGCAGGGTGGTGCGCCGCGAAGGTGGCCTGAACAAGAACCGCATGATGCACCTGATCGTTCAGGTCACCAATAGCGAGGACGGCTTGCCCCTGGAGCCCGGGGTGCTGGTGCAGGCGGAGCTGCGCGGCGCGCCGACGAAAAATGTGGCGGTGCTGCCCCGGGCAGCCCAGGCTGGCGAGAACGCTGTCTGGGTCCTGGATGAAGACAAGCGGTTGCGACGTCAATCCGTGGCGATACTGCACCACGATGATGACTCCCTGTATCTGCACGACGGTGTGACCGCTTCCTCCCGGGTGGTGCTGGCCGGAGACTTGCAGCTGCTGGAGGGCATGCGTATTGATCCCCGTCCTCCTGCCAGCGGACTGGCGGATCGTTCTGCCACTGAGACAGCGCTGTGAACCGCAGTATTGCCTGGTTCGCCCGCAACAGCGCGGTGGCCAACCTGCTGATGATCACCCTGCTGTTGGCCGGCCTGATGGCCATCCCCCACACCCGCCAGGAAACCCTGCCCAACGTGCCGCTGGACCGCATCGGTATCTATGTGGCCTGGCCCCAGGCCACACCGGAAAGTGTGGAGGCCCTGGTCTGCACGCCAGTGGAAACCGCCATCGACGATGTGGAAGGGGGCACCGAACTGATCAGTGAAGCCCGGGAGGGGTTGTGTTCGGTGCAGCTGGATGTGCTCAAGGGGCATGATACCCGCGCCGTGCTGGAGCAGATCCGCACTCGCCTGGAAGCCCTTGATACCTTGCCCGGCGACGCCGAGCGCCCCCGGGTGCAGGAACTGATTGTACGAAACCGGGTGGTGCGGCTGCTGCTCAGTGGCAGCCTGTCCCGCCAGGATCTCTATCAACTGGCTCATCAGGTGCGCCGGCAGCTGCTCAATCATGATGCGGTATCCAGTGTGGATATCGAAAACCTGCCGGAACGGGAAATGGCGCTGACCGTGGCCCGGGATGATCTGTACCGCTATCAGCTCACCCTGGAAGGCATGGCCGCCGCCGCCCGTGAAAGCGTGGAGCGGGTTGCCGGGGGGCTGTTGCGCAGCGACCGGGGTGACTGGCTGCTACAGACCGGCCAGCAACCGGGAGAGGCCAGCGCCTATCAACAGTTGGTGATTCGCCAGTCCGAGCAGGGCGATCTGTTGCGTCTCGGCGACGTGGCCCGCATTGAGGATGGTTTCTCCCGAGACAGTCAGGCCGCCTGGCTGGACGGCCGGCCGGCGGTAGCGCTGGATGTCTACCGGGTCGGCGACCAGAACGTGCTGGACGTGGCCGGGGCGGTGAGCGGCTATCTGCAGCAGGCGCAGTTACCGCCGGGCGTCGCCTTGCAGGTGTGGAGTGACGATGCGGCCCAGTTTCGCGAACGCTCCCATCTGTTGTGGCGCAATGCGCTGCAGGGGCTGGTGTTGCTGACCCTGATGCTGGGGGTGTTTCTCACCCTGCGTCTGGCTGGTTGGGTGGCGCTGGGGATTCCGGTCTGCATGCTGGGTGCCTGTGCCTTGCTGCCGGTGCTGGGCGAATCCTTCAACACCATCTCCCTGTTCGCCTTTATCCTGGTGCTGGGCATTGTGGTCGACGATGCGGTGATCGTCGGCGAGAGTATTGATCACCAGCGCCGCCAGGGTGGCATGGCCGGTCAGGAGGCCGCCATTGCCGGCGCCCAGCGGGTGTCGCGACCGATCCTGTTTGCGGTGCTGACCACCCTGATTGCCTTTGCGCCGCTGCTGTTCCTGCCTGGCCCGGAAGGGGCGCTGATGCGGGTGATCCCCATTGTGTCCATGGCCATTCTGGTGCTGTCGTTGGTGGAGTCCCTGTGGATTTTGCCCTCTCACCTCAGCTATGACCGCCCCGCCCGGGGGATCTGGCGAAAGTCCGAGCAACTCTCCACGCGCATCAATAGCCGGCTGGATCGCTGGCTGGAATACCGGGCCCGGCCACTGCTGCGACGGGCCCTGCGCTGGCGGTATGTGCTGGTGGTGGTGTTTGTAGGGCTGTTTATTTTCTGCTGCGCCCTGGTCAACAGCGGCTGGCTGACCATGGTGTTGTTTTCCCGGGTGGAGGGCGACCGGGTGATGGCGGAAGTGGTGTTCCCCCAGGGCACCGGCGAGGCCCGGCTGCTGCGCGAGGTGCAGGCACTGGAAGGCTCCGCCCGCAAGCTATCAGCGCAATTGCAGGCTGACCAGCAGCCGGTCACCGTGGATGCGGTGTTTGCCGAGCAGGGGGTGCGCCAGAAAACCTCCAATGCCCGTGACCCGGGCGCCCGCTTCCGGGTACGGGTGACCCTGGCCATTGGCGGAGATACCAGCGCCTTGTCTCCCCGGGAGCTGGCCAGTCTGTGGCGGGGGCAGCATGGCCCCATTGCCGATGCCCTGTCGGTCAAATTCCACGCCAGCCTGATGCAGGTGAAGCCGGATATTCACGTCAATCTGTTCCACCCGGATCTGGCCACCTTGCAACGTTTGAGTGCGCAGACGGCGCAGGCCCTGGCGAACATGGAGGGGGTCCATGAAGTGGCCAACAACCTGTCTTCCCGTCGCACCCTGGTTGATATCGGCCTGCGGGAAGAAGGCAAACTGGCGGGCCTGCGGGTGGAGCAGCTGGGACTGCAGATCCGCAATGCGTTCCACGGTATCGAGCTGGATCGCTGGTTTGAACAGGATCAGGAAGTGCCGGTGATGTTGCGTCTGGCCAGCCGCGACAGTCGCCATATCAGTGACCTGGAACGGTTGCCGGTGCAACTGCCGGATGGGGAGATCACTGTGCTGGCGGCAGTGGCTGACCTGCAGCGACGCCAGGTGCCGGCCATGATCAGCCACTACGATGGCCGCCGCAGTGCCACCATCAGTGCTTTCGTGGATGAACATGTGACGTCACCGGCCCAGGTGATGGCGGCACTGCAGCAACAGGTGTTGGCCCCCATGGAGTCTGCCGATGCCCAGGCGGGCTGGACGGTGGCCGGCAAGCAGGCGGCGATCCAGGACTTCCTGGATCATCTGTCGATCAGCTACCTGATTGCCCTGGCTGCCATATTTTTCCTGCTTACCGTGCTGTTTGGCGGTTATGGCCAGCCGCTACTGGTGATGGCGGCAATCCCCTTCGGCATGGTGGGGGCCTTCCTGGGGCACTTCCTGCTGGGTTACAGCCTGACATTGTGGTCGCTGGTGGGGGTCATCGCGGTGAGTGGCGTGGTGGTCAACGACAACCTGGTACTGATTGATGCCATCAATACCTTGCGAAGCCATGGCATGCGTCTTCGTGATGCGGTGATCGAAGGCGTCAGCAGCCGCCTGCGGCCCGTGATGCTGACCTCCATGACCACCTTTGCCGGGGTGGCGCCGCTGATGCTGGAGACCAGTGTGCAGGCCCGTTTCCTGATTCCCATGGCCGTGTCCCTGGCGTTTGGCGTGTTGTTTGCCACCCTGGTCAGCCTGCTGCTGGTGCCCTGTCTGTTGGTGGTGAGCCATGATGTGCGCAGCCTGGTTCAGCGTAGCCTGGCCCGCTGGCGGGCGCCGGAGGCTTCGGAGGAGGACAGCGTGGACATGGCCTATGAGCGGGGTCGCATGACGGCCTGGTGGGTGACCAGCAACCCCTACCAGGATGCCGTCCTGGCTTCTGCCTGGGAGGCGGGTCGGCAGGATCAGAGTAGCGACCGGGATACGTCTGAGCAGCGTAGTTGAAAGTTCAAAGTTTAAAGTTGAAACGCGGACTAAGTTGTCAAAGGCAGGAATGGTGTGCCCGCGATTAACGCTAATGGCGCGGGCATGGCCGCTCAAAATCAACCCATCGCGCACTTTTTAACTTTGAACTTTTAACTTTCAACTCGACTGTCAGAGCCTGTCCGGCTTTAATCTGCCCTCAGAAACAAAAAAGCCCGACCCGGTTTCCCGGGTCGGGCTTTTGCGTCAGGTCGTTGCCGTGTGACTTACGCCTTGCCCTGGTTCGCCACGGCCTCGGCCGCCTTGGCCACTTCCTCGGCATCGCCCAGGTAGTAGTTCTTGATGGGCTTCAGGTTGTCATCCAGCTCGTACACCATCGGCACGCCGGTGGGGATGTTGAGCTTGACGATTTCCTCGTCGGAAATGTCGCCCAGGTACTTCACCAGTGCCCGAAGGCTGTTGCCGTGGGCACAGATCAGCACCTGCTTGCCGGCCTCGATCTGCGGTTTGATCTCGCTTTCGAAGTAGGGCACGAAACGGTCTACGGTGTCCTTGAGGCTTTCGGACAGGGGGATCTCGCTGTCGCTGAGGCCCTGGTATACCCGGAAGTTGCCGGCATAGCGTTCGTCGTCGCGCTCCATCTTCGGCGGCGGGGTATCGTAGCTGCGACGCCAGATATGCACCTGCTCGTCGCCATATTTCGCAGCGGTTTCCGCCTTGTTCAGGCCCTGCAGGGCGCCATAGTGGCGTTCGTTCAGGCGGTAGTCGCGGATCACCGGAATCCACATCTGGTCCATATTGTCCAGAATGGTCCACAGGGTACGGATGGCGCGCTTGAGCACGGAAGTGTAAGCCACATCGAACTCAAAGCCTGCTTCCTTCAGCAATTCGCCAGCCGTGCGGGCTTCTTCGCGGCCCTGATCGGTGAGATCCACGTCTTTCCAGCCGGTGAAACGGTTTTCCTTGTTCCAAACGCTTTGGCCATGGCGGACCAGTACCAGTTTCGTGCTCATGGGTTATTCCTGTGCGGTTTTCAGTGCGGCGCAAAGCGTAGCAGAAAAGCGCCGGGAAATTGAGCGCAGGCCAGGATATTTCACGGTTAATCGGCTCCTTGAGTGCAAATTTTCACAGTGTTGCCGGCGGTTATCAGGGCGAAGGGGGGATAAATGGCCAATCGGCGGCCTGCGATGCTGAAAAAGGCTGCCCGGAGCCCGTATAATCGTCGCCAATTCAGACTCAGGCGACTTCATGGCTTACCTCTGGTGCGACAACAGCGACCACATCTCCACCTGGCAGTCCGGACTGGCGGCGGCAACGCCCCTGTACCTGGACACGGAATTCATGCGCGAGCGCACCTTCTGGCCACAACTGGCCCTGGTTCAGGTCCATGATGGTGAGCAGATCCGGCTGATCGACACGACGCAGGTCAATGGCCCCACGCTGTCGCCCCTGTTCCAGCAGCACCCTCTGGTGATGCATGCCTGTTCCGAGGATCTGGAAGCCATCGCCGCCTTTACTGGTGATTACCCGGCGGTGATCGAGGACACCCAGATCGCTGCTGCTCTCACCGGTGAGGACATGCAACTGGGCTACCAGAAGGTGGTGCAGATGTTGCTCGGGGTGGAATTGCCCAAGGGCGCTACCCGCACCAACTGGCTCAAGCGGCCTCTGAGTCAGGAGCAGTTGCTCTACGCCGAGGACGATGTGAAATATCTGCCCGAGGTGACCGATATCCTGCGGGACCGGCTGGTGAATCTGGGCCGTGAGAGCTGGTGGCGGGAAGAGTGTCAGCGTCTGCTCGAACAGGCACGGACGGTGACCGCTCCGGAAAAAGCCTGGCGTAATGTGAAAGGTGCCGGCCTGCTACAGGGGCAGGCGCTGGCGGTGCTGGCGGTGCTGACTCCCTGGCGGGATCGCATGGCACGGGAGCGTGACCTGCCCAAGGGGTTTATCCTCAAGGATGCCCAGCTACTGGATCTGGCCCGCTCCTCCCGCAGCGACCGGGGCCTGTTTTCTGACCTGGGTCTGCACCCCAAGGTGATCCGCCGGGATGGTGATACCCTGCTGGAACTGCTCGAAGCGGGCCGGCGTGGCACGCCACCTGAGCCCCTGCCGGGGCCGCCGGATGCCCAGCAGAAAAAACGGGCCAAGATGCTGCGTAAACGGGTCGGCGAGATTGCCGAATCCATGAACATGAAACCGGATGTGCTGATGCGCCGTCGCTGGCTGGAATCCCTGATTCGTCACCCGGACCAGGTGCCCGAGCCGCTCACCGGCTGGCGTAACGAGATTGTGACCAAGCCCCTGCTGGAGTTGCTTTGATGTTGAAGGGCAAGCTGTTTTGCTCGATTTACAAGACCCGCAAGAAGGCGGGGATGTATCTGTTCGTGGATCGCCAGAAAGGCCTCAAGGATCTCCCTGAGGTGCTGCTCAAGCAATTCGGCACCCCCATCCATGTGAATGACATGATCCTGTCCCCTGACCGGCCGCTTGCCCGGGCGGACGTGGCGCAGGTGATGGAGAAGATCCGTGATCAGGGGTTCTATCTGCAAATGCCGCCGCCGCCGGATGAAGACATGTTCATGGCCGACGGCCACCCGGATAAACCGGCAGGGCCGGATGCCTGAAAACGGTCTGCGCACACGTTTCTGGGAACTGCCCCTGGGGGAGTTGTCGAAAGCCGAGTGGGAAGCGCTGTGTGATGGCTGCGGCCGATGCTGTCTGGTGAAACTGCAGGACGAGGACAGCGGCGAGCTGGCCTTTACCAATCTGGCCTGCCGTTATCTGGATAGCCAGAAATGCCAGTGCCGGGTGTACGATAGCCGCTTTCGCAAGGTGCCGGATTGCATCCAGGTGACCGAGGCGGTGGCCCGCAACACGGACTGGTTGCCTTCCAGCTGCGCCTACCGGCTACGGGCTCATGGTCAGCCGCTGGCGGACTGGCATCCGCTGATCAGCGGGGAGGAGGGGACCGTCCGGCAGGCGGGCATCAGCGTCGCCGGGCGGGTCGTCTCCGAGCAGCTTGTGCACGAAGATGATTGGGAAGAGCATATTATTCATTGGATAGAGTAGGATGGACCTGAGCCAATAGGCGCGGTCTTTTACCCGCCACTTCGGGTCGCTCTGTCAGCATCAAACTGGGAGTCACTGTGACAACACAAGCGTATATGTGGGGCTGGTTGGCCTATTTGTTGGGTTGCGTAGGCGTGCTTTTTGTCTGGTGGTGGCTCACCCGACCGCTGGCAATCTGGGCCAAGGTGCCGCTGCGTATCCTGCTGACGGCATTGTTGCTGACCCCCTGGTCGGTGTCGCCCCAGCACGATGAGTGGGCCCCGGCATGGGTGGTCACGCTGTTTGATGGCCTGGCCCAGGACGATGTCAGTCTGTGGCGGGCCGGAGGACCCTTGTTGGCCATGCTGGTGGTGGCGCTGATTGCGGCCGTGCTGGAGTTGTGGCGTCAGCGTCGCAAACAGACCGCCATGGCTGATCCCCAATGAGCGAGTGCATTTTCTGCCAGATCCGCGACGGCAAATTACCTGCCAGTGTGGTCTATGAGGATGAGCGAGCCATGGTGATCCTGGATCTGTTCCCGATCCGCGAAGCCCACTGTCTGGTGATTCCCAAGGAGCATGCCCCCTTGCTGGAGCAACTGGACAGCAGCCTGACCCATCATCTGATGGACCTGGCTCGCCGTACCATCATGGCCCAGAAACGCGCCGGGCTGGCGGTGAAGGCGCACAATATCGTGGTCAACGATGGCCGTGAAGCCAATCAGCATGTGCCCCACGTGCACGTGCATGTGATCCCCCGTCGCGGTGGCGACACCCTGGTTACCGCCTTCACCTGGGCTACCCGACTGCTCAACGTCTTCGGCCTGGCCCGCCGCCGCAAACGGCTGGACCGCCTGGCTGGACTGTTGGGTGAGCACTTTCCGGAAGCAGCTAAGTAGGTAACAGTGAATAGTTAACAGCGTCGCGAGTTTGCGGGGTTTGATCTGAAAGGCAAAAGGCCGCGCCCACGCAGTGGGTGCGGCCTTTTTTTGAAAAAGCAGAAAAAGACTTGATGGCGTTGTCTCAGACTGCAGCCTGAGACTGTTCACTGTTCACTGTTCACTGTTCACTGTTCACTGTTCACTGTTTGCGCCAGGCCCGCACCCGCAGAGGCCAGCGTACTGTGCGTTGTGTCTTCCCCCAGGCTTGTTTCAATCTCGGTGCGAAGTCGTCCAGCAGGGACTCCCCGGCCCGGGCGGCCTGAACGAGAGCGGACCAGGTGTCCAGATAGCCGAGCATGTCGGTGGCGGACCAGTCCAGGGTAATGCTGTCGCCGGGGTAAGTCAGTGCCGGCCAGGGCAGGGAGGCATCCGGGTAGCCGGCAACCACCTGGGCCCGCTGCGCAGGCCACCAGGGAGCCAGCGGGCCGTCATGAAAATCCCGGATCATGCCTTCCAGCCCAGCAACCTCGCAGATCCCATAACTGATCAGGGCCAACACTCCTCCAGGGCGCAAGGTGCGCTCCGCCTCTGCCTGAAAGGCGGTTTGATCAAACCAGTGGTAGGCCTGGGCAACAGTAATCAGGTCCAGGCTGACGTCTGCCAGCGGCAGCCGGTGGGCCACGCTGACCAGATAGTGGCTCGACGAGGGTGGGGCAGCCAGTAACTGTGGATGGCTGATATCTGCACCTATTACTTGCCGAAACCAGGGCTCCAGACCTCGACTGGCCTGACACTGCCACAGCCCAGGTCCATCGCACGATCACGACAGGGGCACTGGTTAGCGAGCCACTGGAACAGGGAAGGAGGATAGGTGGGACGAAACTGCTGGTACTGACTGCCACGCTGGAACAGCGATTCAGTCACTGAAGAAACCGTCGTCATCGAAGTGGGCGGCCCACAGGCGGCCATCTGCCCGTTCCAGATCCAGTGCAATCCCAGCCAACAGCTGGCCTTCCGGGGCCGCACACCAGGCGACGGTGCCGTAGAGGTGGTAAGTGCCATGGTCTTCCAGCAACGCCACCCACAGTTCCACATCCGTGTTCGGTTTGATTGGAGCAGGAAGCTCGACACTGATGCCGGCCAGGGAAATATCGTGGGTAGACAAATACAGGCGATCGGCCGGGTCCAGCGAGCCGGACTGGCTGGGCAGCAAGGTTAGCGCCAGGTTTTCTTCACGGCTGGTGCGGGGGAAGCGACGATTGTCCATTGCCGTTGCCATAGGATTTACCCGTAAATCATTCTGTCGACTGCGTAGGCGGCAATCGCCATGGTCGCGACCACCCCTGCCAGAAACAGAAGAAACAGCAGGGCGGGTTTGACCGTTTTCGGCAAGGGTTCTGTTTCACGGGGAGTCCGGGACCCCTGTGTTTTATTCATCAGCCATCTCCCTGTTTCATCCGGATACTTTACAGTATCAGTTATTCATCGACGATAGGAAACTGGTATTGCAGCTGATCCCTGAGGGGCTACGGGGGGAGGGGGGCTTACTCAGAATTGGCTCGAAAAGGCAGACAAAAAAAAGGAGCCCGAAGGCTCCTTTTTTGAGGTGAAACCGACGTAATGTTTAGCCGCCGATCTCGATCTTCTGGAACATGTACTCGTGCACTGTATCGGACAGCAACGGTACGTAGGAGACCAGCAGCAGGGCCGTCAGCATGACCGCGATGGGAAGCAGGAACTTCTCATAGCGACGGAAGAAGCTGCCTTCCTTGAGCTTGGCGGATTCTACTTCGGCCTCACCCACCACTTGTCGTGTTAACAAGTGGTTCAATGCCACCGGCGGTGACAGATAACCCAGTTCGAAGGCCACCAGGGTAATCATCCAGAAGTGTAATGGTGCGATGCCATTGTCGAAGGCAATCTGGGCGATGGTGGCGTTGACCAGGATCACCGCCCCGTAGGGGTCCATGATCATGCCGATGATCACCATGGTGACTACCAGCAGGGTCATGGCCAGCCAGACGTTGGCGAAGGTTTCCGGCAGGTTCTCCATCACACCGGAGCGCTCGATGATGCCGCCTACACTCACAGACAGTGCCATCAGCATGAGCAGGGCGCCAATGTGGCCGGTGGTTTCATTGGTGGCAAAACGCAGAGAGTTTTCCAGCTTGTCGCCGACGCCGGGCTCCTCACGGTAATCGGGATCTTCTTCGGGTTGTTTCAACACGTAGTAGAGCACGACCGCGGCGCCGAGCAGCAAGTTTCTCCACAGCAGGCCCCAGAACAAGGCCTCAAGGTCCTCGGCAGAGGTGCCAGTGGGGATGTTGCCCGCATCCAGCGCGGCATTGATACCCACCAGGTTGTACAGGGAGTAAGCCAGCAGAGGCACCAATACGAGGGTGAAAAGATGCACGGATTTATTGCTCAGTTTCTCAAAGATGAGAATGGCAAGCAGCATCACCGGCAGGATGATCGGTGCGTAGTTTTCGTTGAGTTCGGTATCCAGCAGGTCACGGAAGAATACCACGACGGTGCCCATGATGATCACATAGGGCAGCAGCGGTACCAGGCGCTTGATGCTGGCCGGTACGGCCTCGGAGAAAGGCGCGATTCGGGCCGCTTCGGTGCGGGCAAACTGGCTGTAGATAAAGAACAGAAGCAGTGACAGACCGAAAATCTTCAGGCCGGAGGTGAACAGTTCATCGGTGGTGACCGAGTTGTTCAGGGCAGCAATGATCACGACCAGCAGACAAGGACGCAGTACCACACCCATGGAGCCGGACATGGCGGTAGCGGCCAGAGCCAGTTGCTTGCGTGCGCCGGCACGGATCAGTTCGTTGTAAATAGTGGCACCGGCCGCGATAACGAAGATACCGGACGCCCCGGTGTAGGCGGTGGGGATCGCGGTCACCGCGAGAACCACGAAACACATCAGTTCCGGGGACATCTTCCACGGACGCAGTACATCAAACACCAGGTGGGCCATCTTGGTCTGGCGCAGCATCATACCGATCCAGATGTACAGGGCCAGGCTCAGGAACAGGGTAGACAGTTCCATCATCATGCCCAGGTAGACACTGATCCCGTGGTAGTAGCCCTGGCTGACGAACTGGATGCCGGCAGTGATACACATGAAGCTGTACAGCGGAATGGTCAGCAGGGCCTTGCCCCAGCTGCCACCTTCCTCAAGATCCTTGGGCGGTTTGATCAGCTGCCAGAGGGCGGCCAGGGAGAGCAGGGCAAAGCCGGCAATCCAGAATTGGTGCAGGTAGAAATGGTTTACCTGTACCCCGTCTGCCATGGCGCTCACTTCCTCGCCACGATAAACCCAGGCGGACATCAGCAGCATCACGTTGGCGGAAAGCTGGCCAAGGCTGGATACGAAATGGTCCTTGCGGGTTTGCGCCGGGCGCAGGGAAATATGGTGGCGCGTCAGGGTGGCGGTGGCGGCACAGATAATCACCAGAATACACAGCAGCAACCGTTTGTAGTGGCCCAGGGAGGTGACCACCTTTGCTACGCCGCCTTCCAGGGTCCGGAAAGCAATCACGCCGGGCGTGACCTTCTCCTGGACCATGTTGTAGGTGGCCCACTTCTCACGGCAGATTTGCTGGGAAGCTTCCAGGGATTGGCGCAGAGCGTCTTCGTTGACCTCGGTGCCGAACATCCCGGCCAGGGGATCGTCCGCCATCTGTTGTTTTTTCCTGGCGACGGCGGCTTCCAGTTGATCGTCAAGATTGGCGTCCGGGTTACAGGTCGGCTCCTGAAGAATGCCGGCCCCCCGCAACTGGAAATAGCCTTCCCAGGTATTTTCGCCAATCTTCAGGAGTTGGGAGTGAATCACTTCCCCAGATGCGAGAAAAACCGTCAGCAACAGGAGAATCAGGGTAGGTAACGATGACAACCATTCACCGACAGAACGGTTTGCCATTTTCATAGAAGAAGTTTTGTCCATTGTGCACCCGGTTATTGTTATACCGCCTGGATTACGGGGAAAAGGCTACCCGCGGGCCCTCAGGCCTTGTTCTCCGCATTCTATGGCAGTGTAAACACCTTGACTACCCGGCAGAGCTACGCCGGGTGACAGAAATTAGGTTGCTAGGGAAAAACGGGGCCACTGGGGCCCCGCTGTCAGTACTGCGCTTACTCGACCGGATTAACGCATTCGGCGCGGGAAGGTTCTTCCTTGCAGCGCACCTTGCGCAGCAGGGACATCATGTCCTTGCTGTAAACACCGTCGTTGGTCAGGGCGATACGCGCCTCGCGCATCATTTCGTCATAACGCAGCTTGTCGGCCTCGGGGATGCGGATCCACCATTTCTTGTCGACTTCGTTGTTGGCGTTCTCGATCACGGTCATGGCGCGATCGAACTGACCCAGCATGTATTTGCGGGAGCTGTCAGCAAAGCCGTCCGGGAAGCGATCTTTTTTGAGGATCACCTGGGCCGTCAATTGCCCCAGTACGTAATCGATCATGCCACCATCCGGCTGCATGCCCTTGTACAGTTCCAGTGCAGAGTAGGCCGCAATGGGAGCGAAGCAGATATCCACGGAACCGTTGTTGAAACGGCCGGAGAAGTTGGTGATATCAGACATCACCGGAGACATACCCACCCGTGAGGCCATGCTGGCCTGGGCGCTGTCGTATTCCAGTACGGCGATGGATTTGCCGGAGAGTTCGCTCACGGTATCGATGGTGCGATCCTTTACGAACAGGTAGGCCGCACCCATGGGGGCAATGCCGCCCACTTCATAGGGGCCGGAAACTAGCTTCTCGTTGATGGAGGGGTTGCCACTGGCCAGAACAGTGACCACGGTGCGCATGGCGTCATAGGAGGGGATGGCCCCGATGGAATCCAGGCTGCCGGTATAGTTATTGAATTGGCGGCCCCGGATGCCTGTCAGGACGGCAGCATCACACTGGCCGGCTTTCAGGTCCTCGGCGGCGATTTTCTCATCCGTGTAGGGCTTCAGCTCCAGGTCTACACCCCAGCCAAGAGCGGCGGTCTTGTAGTCCTTCATGATGTTGTAGATATCACCGTTGGCGCCAATGATATCGAACACACACATGGACCGCTCCTCGGCGGCCTGGGCGGGGCTGATTGTCAGTGCAAGTGCAGCAGTCGCTGCTGTGGTAAACGCCTTCAAATAGCGCATGGCATGTCTCCTGGTTACTTCTTAATCTAATTCAAAGCGGCCCCAAGGGGCCGCAAACAGGCTTACAGCAAATCGTCAATATTGATCGCCGGCCCGGATTTGGCGGCGTCATCCCAGAATGTCCCGAGCCCACCAATGGGGGTGCGCTTACCGGTATTTTCTGTCCATTCCCGGTCGGAAATACCCGTGACAATGAAGCCGGCAATGGCATCCATCATGGAGTACTCCGGATCCAGATTCTGGTCGTTGGCGGCAAAGTCACGGATGGCCTTGCGCATACGCTCGTCATCGCCCTTGCTGAAGGCGCTCATGGCGTAAAGGGCGCTACCCAGTCGAACACCGCCATCGAAGCCGGCCTTGGCAGAGGCTTCCAGTTCCTTCCACGGCTCGGCGTTGGGCGGAGCCAGCATCGGCAGCAGGTTCCAGACTGCGGCACGGGCACCACGGGGTACGCCCCACCACTTGTCGTTCTCCAGGCACTTCATGTTGCGCTCTACCTTGGCGGCGATATCGCGGGGGACACCCACCGCGCCATCAGATGCGCCATCATTGAGCAGGGCCTGGACGCCGGAGATATTACCGATCATCCACACCAGCTCGTCGAAGTCGGTCTTCAGCTTGGGACATTCGCCTTCTTTCTGTTCACCGAAGGCGGTCTTCATGTTCTGGTAGGCGGTGTACTGGCGCTTGGCCGCAATGGCAGACCAGCGTTTCTGTTCAATACGTGCGTCCTGGGCTTCATTCACATTGCCATCCTTGACGCCACGCATGTAGCGGAGCTCGGCGTCAATGGCAATCTGTTCTGCACAGGTGGCGGCAGTGGTGTAAACCATGGCGCCCAGCTTCTCGGGATGCGAGCCGACGCGTTCAAATGCCATCAGCAGCGGGGTCTGCGCTTCGCCGGTGACACAGGCCATGCGCACATCGTCGAAGGTCAGCATGTAGGGAAGCATCTCGGAGCGGCCGAAGCTGATCAGCACGTCCCCGGTTGTCTTGTAGATGACGCCACAGCCTTGCAGAGCCATGATGGCGCCCCCTACCAGGGCCAGACGGGAATGTCGTAGCATTTTTGTCAAGGTCAGAGAACCCATTCGAAAGCTCCTTGTTATTGTTCTCGGATTAGCGCGATCAAAGGTACGAAAGTCCGCCAATTGGCACAAGCGGCAATTACAAAAAAGCCTGCAAGCAATTACAAACAATAAATTTGCTTTATGATGGAATACGTAACGTTGTGCTGCGCACCCACCGGGAAAGTAAGACTTTATTATGACTGATCATACCGATATCAAAGACATGAAAAGCTGGCTGGCGGGCGAGAGAAGTGGCGTCGCTCTGGCGATGAATACTGCCCGTGGCGGCCTGCGCATCCTGGAAACCCTCGGGGTGGTGGGGCGCCAGGGGCTTAACTGGATGCTCGGCGATCGCCCGCCAGTACCGGCTTTGCTGCGTACTACCTTTGAATCCCTGGGTACCACGTACATCAAGCTGGGCCAGTTTATTGCCAGTTCCCCATCGATTTTCCCGGAAGAGTATGTGGTGGAATTCCAGCGCTGTCTGGACCGTACCCCGGCACTGCCGTTTCACTATATCCGTGAAACGATCGAGAAAGAGCTGGGGAAACCCCTGGAGTCGCTTTATCAGTCCGTGGATCCCAAGCCATTGGCCAGTGCGTCCATTGCGCAAGTTCATGCGGCGAAGCTCAAAAACGGACAGGATGTGGTGATCAAGGTTCAGCGCCCCGGTGTGCGCAATGTGCTGCTGACCGATTTCAATTTCCTCTACTTTGCGGCCCGGGTTACCGAACGTCTGGCTCCCGGGCTGTCCCGCTCTGCCATTTCCGGGGTAATCGAGGAGTTGCAGGCCGGCATGCTGGAGGAGTGCGACTTCATCAAGGAAGCCCATAACCTGCAGGCATTCAATGCGTTCCTGCGAGATACCGGCAACACGTCAGCGGTAGCACCGGACCCGGTCATGACCCACACCACCGGCAAGGTGCTGACCATGGAGCGCTTCTTCGGGGTGCCTCTGACGGACATGAACGTCCTGCGGCAATATACCGATGATCCGGCGGAAACCCTGATCTCTGCCCTGAATACCTGGTTTTCCAGCCTGATGCTGTGCGATTTCTTCCATGCGGATGTGCATGCTGGCAATTTGATGTTACTGGAGGACGGTCGGGTCGGATTCATCGACTTCGGGATTGTCGGTCGAATTCGCCGTGAAGCCTGGGACGGCATGGCCAAGTTCTTTGACGCCATCGGCCGAGGCGATATCCGTCAAATGGCGGAGGCCATGGCGATCATCGGCATGACCCGCGAGGAAGTGGATGTGGCCGCCCTGGCACGGGATATCGAAAGCCTGCAAGGGGCACTGGGCCAGGTTGACCCGTCCGCTCTGGTGCAGGCGGATCGCAATGACAAGGAAGTGAACCGCCTGCTCATGGATCTGGTGAAGATTGGTGAAGGCCACGGGATTCGCTTCCCGCGCGAATTTGCCCTGTTGCTCAAGCAATTCCTTTATTTCGATCGCTATGTGCAGGTGCTGGCGCCGGAAATGGATATGTTCAGTGATAACCGTGTGGATATGTTCGGGGCAATTGATGATATGCCGGGCGGGTTGCTGCACTGAAGGCAGCTACAACTACATAGCCGGTTGGATTGGGAAAGGCCAAAAAGCTCCCTGAACTCCATGTTCACTACGAAGCGGCTGTAGGAGCGGCGCTTGAGCCGCGAACCGCGCTTGCGCGGACATCGACCGCAGGGCGATCAGGCATTTCAGAGCTCTACAGGTCCCAGAAAGAACGGCTGACGACCACCCTCTTTTGCCTCGCTACGCTCGGTTCGCACCTCAAGAGGTGCTCCTACATTAATGCCAAGGTCCGAATCGCGCTGCGAGCGACACTCCAGCGCGGGTTCGAAGTCAATCTCGCGGGCAGGGAGCTATTCCGACACGACCCTGCCCGCGTTGCAGCCAGTACTTGAAGCTATTCTTTATTCCACCGGATTGGCACATTCCCCTTTCGATGGATTGAGTTTGCAGCGAATCTTGCGTTGCAGCGTCAGCATCTCGGCATCGTAGTAGCCTTTTTCGCGCAGGGTCAGGCGGGCTTCCTGCATCATGGTTTCGTATTCGCGCTTATCCGCTGCGGGAATTTCGATCCACCAGTGATCGGGCACCTTGGCCGCTTCCTGGTCCAGGCGTTCCTTGATCAGGTGATAGCTGTTGAAGAACTCTTCGCGCACCAGCTGGGCCACTTCATTGGGGAATTTGTCCTTGCGACCAATCAGCTGCATGGTGATCTGCGCCAGCGGATAATTGATGATGCCGCCGTCCGGTGACATGCCTTTGTACAATTCCAGGATTTCATAGGCCACCAACGGCGCTGCCAATACATCGACGACCCCGTTGTTGAATTTGTTCGGGGCAGAGACGATATCCGAGGCAACCGGCGTGGCGCCGATCTGCGACACCATTTCCGCCTGGGTGGGGTCATAGTCCAGTACCGCGACCCGCTTGCCTGCAGCATTGGCCAGGGTGTTGATGGTCCTGTCGTTGACGAAGACATAGGCGCCGCCGGCAGACGCGAGACCCAGGACGACATATTCACCGCTGACCATCTTGTCAGCGGATTTCGGGCTGGCCATAACCTGCAGCAGAATCTTCATGTGCTCGTCGCTGGGCAGACCGCCGATGGAATCAATGGTGCCGGTATACTTGTTGAACAGGCGGCCACGCAGACCGCTCATCAGCGCTGCATCACAGATGCCGGCTTTCAGATCTTCTGCCACCACGCTTTCATTGGTGTAAGCCTGTATATCCAGATCCACGCCATATTCGAGCAGACGGGTACGCTGGTCTTCGGCGGCCTTGTAGATCGGTCCGGCACGGCCGGCAATATCCCAGATGCAAATACGTCGTTTGAGGGGTTCGCCCATACTGAAGCCAGCCACTTTCTGCATGGCCTGGATACGATCGTCCAGGCTGCGGTCCTGGTCGTAGGCAATGGCACGCAGCTTGTCAGCCAGTTCCGGGGTGAGCGATACCCCCGGGGCGAACTTTTCCAGTTCGGCCTGTTGCGCCGGCGTCAGGTTCAGGGCGTTGTCTGCGTTGGCGGAGAAAGCGCCAATCAGCAGTGGGAGAATGAGCAGATGGCGAAAGAATGTCACGGGGCCTCCATGGGCATTTTCTTGTTTGATTCCGAAGCGACAACTTCAGATTGATAGCCCATTGTGACAGTCGTGACCGGTGAGTCGCTGGCTGGCCAGCCGGGGTGGCTGGCCGCGATGCCAACTGAGGGGGCTGGGTGAGAGTTATTCCGTCTCCTGGCTGCACTCCGGGCGAAGGGGGTCCAGCTTGCAGCGGATACGCTTCATGATTCTCAACATGGTGGCGTCGTAGTACCCGCTTTCCCGGAGTTTCATGCGGGCGGCACGCATCATGCTGTCATATTCCTGTTTTTCGCTATGGTCTACCTGGATCCACCATTTTTCGGGGATGTTGCCCGCTTCTTTTTCCAGTGCCTTCTGGATAGACGAAAAGCTGTCGGCGGCCACTTCACGAATGACGGCGGCGAACGCCGGCGGGAAACGATCGGTATGGCCAATCAGCTGGGCGGTGAGCTGCACGATGGGGTAGTCAACGATGCCGCCGTCGGGCTCCATGCCCTTGTAAAGTTCCAGCACCTGATAGGCAACCAGGGGGGCGGGCAGTACGTCCACGCTACCGTTGTTGAACTGGTTGGGGGCGGTGGCAAGCGTGGTGGCTACGGGGGTGGCGCCGATCTGGGCAACCATCTTCGACTGGCCGGGATCAAAATCCAGTACGGCGATTTTTTTGCCGGCAACCCGCTCCAGCGAATTCAGCTTGTTGTCATTGACAAACAGGTAGGCGGCACCGGCTGGTGTGACGGCCAGTGTCAGATATTTATTGCTTACCATGTTTTCACTGAGCTGAGGCAATGCGATGGACTTCATCAGCATGTCCATATGCTTCAGTGAAGGCAGAGCGCCGATGGCATCAATGGTGCCACTGAAACGATTGAACTGGCGGGCGCGAAAACCGCTCATCAAGGCGGCGTCACATTGGCCATTTTTCAATGACGCGACCATGGCACCTTCGTTGGTGAAGGCTTCCAGGCTGATATCAATTTTATAGCGCAGCAAATCCAGGCGCAGGTTGGTGGCCCCATTGAAAATGGGGCCGGAGCGGCCGGACAGATCCCACAAGCAGATGTGACGCTTGAGCATCTCATCCGGGCCCAGTCCCATTTCCTCTCGTGCCTCGGCCAGATGCTGCTGCTGTTTGGGCGTCAGTGTCAGGGCCTGACTGGTGCTGGCGAAAGTGAGCAGTGCAGAGCCCGCAAGCGCGGCGAAAAATGTGCGGTACTTCCCCATGACGTTTCCTTTGTCATTCGTTTTGATGCTTATAGCATGCGAAAGAGAAGGGAAGTTTTACCGCCTGTATGACAATTGTACGCGGCGCCAACATGGCGCCGCGTCATTACCTATTCAGTGATGCTGCACTCGGAGCGGGTGGGATCGAACTTGCAGCGGATCTTGCGCTGCAGGCTGAGCATGTCGGCGCTGTAATATTCCTGGGCGCGCAATGCATCGCGGGCATCCTGCATCATCACTTCGTATTCCCGCTTGTCCTTGTCCGGAATGGCAATCATCCAGCGATCGGGAACCCGGCGGGTTTCCTGTTCGATGCGTTTGATCACTTCCGGGTAGGCCTCAAAGGAGGCTTCACGAATCAGTTGTGCCACTTCGTTGGGAAACTTGTCCAGGCGGCCGATCAACTGCATGGACAGCTGCGTCAGCGGATAGTCCACCACGCCGCCATCCGGGCTCATGCCTTTGTAGAGTTCCAGAAGTTCATACGCGACCAGGGGAGCGGGCAGAATATCAATCTGACCGTTGTTGAACTTGTTGGGGGCGCTGACGATATCGGTGGTCACCGGCGTGGCACCAATGGCCGCCACCATTTCCGCCTGGGTCTCATCATAATCCAGCACCGCAACCCGCTTGCCGGCGGCTTTGGCCAGGGAGCTGATGCTTCTGTCGTTGACAAAAATATGCGCGGCGCCCGCCGGGAAGATTCCCATCACCACATAGTCGCCTTGCACCATATGGCCGGCCTGCCTCGGATGCGACAGGACCTGAAGCAGGGTTTGCATATGCTTCTGGGAAGGCACGGCGCCGATGGCATCCACACTGCCGCTGTACAGGTTGAACTGGCGGGCACGCAGTCCGCTCATCAGGGCAGCATCGCAACGACCGGCCTTGAATTCATCGACCATCACGGTTTCGTTGGTATAGGGCACCATGTCCAGATTGATGCCGTATTCCACGGCCAGGGCCCGCTGCTCCATGGCCGCGTTGAACACAGGTCCGTTGCGTCCGGCAATGTCCCAGATGCAGATAGTGCGTTTCAGCGTGCTGCCGGCGGGCATCTGGTCCAGTCCCACCATCTGGCTGATGGCTTTTAGTCGGCTGCGAACCGGCATCTCTCTGGTGTAAAACACGTCCTCGAGTTTTTCCAGAGTGGAATCGTTCAGCGTCACTCCGGGTAACAGGGTCTGGAGTTGCTGTTTCTGGGCCTGGGTCAGATTGGCTGCGCTCAGCGATGAGCACAACAGACCAAGCAGAAAGAAAAGAGTAATCGGGCTGCGCATGGTGATCTCCCTGATGCCGCATTCTTGTTATGAGCAATACGTTTAACACGCGCTTGCAGAATAGGGGAGAGCTTTGGCGCAGGGGGTGGCCGCGTTACGGCCAGCGACGGTAAAACGGTCAATGGTGGCAAGGAAATCTATTCGGCATAGAGTAAGACGTTTGCCGTAGCAGCGTCGCTGGTGGCGAGT
>Ga0208203_1000231_pt1 | contig 26895 bp, 27 predicted proteins | sample DeeseametaMP2914_FD_184167 | JGI IMG/M metagenome (GOLD analysis project Ga0208203, IMG submission 184167) | Marine microbial communities from the Deep Atlantic Ocean - MP2914 (SPAdes) | ecosystem: Environmental > Aquatic > Marine > Oceanic | place: West of Santa Cruz de la Palma, Atlantic Ocean...
CCCGTGGATGAGCGAAATCATGGACCTGCGTAAAGAGAAGAACTTCTTCGAAACGCGGGTGACTGAGTACCAAGTGGGTGGTGCACTGAGCTGGGATTAAATCACCCTCAGATTGTGAGTTGCCATTAGAGAGGGCACGTTTGCCATTAGAGGATCTCGTGCCCTCTTTAAAAATCAACAGGTTACAGTCTTTGTGTCAGTACCCATCATTCATTAATACAACTGACGCAACCTTTTGGCCGTTACGCAAATCACAAAAGCAGAGAGCTCAATTTTAAGAAGGAGGGTAATACAATGGACGTTATAACTTCCGCAGTCTTTTCTGGCATCCTTTACGACATGCTTAAGCAATCAGCGAAAATATCTGCCAACAATCTCAAATATTGGCTCAAGGACTGGGCATTGAGTCAAAACCAAGCGGAAAAAATTGAGCACGAATTAAGCCATTTAAATATTAACGCTCAAATGAGCGAGAAAGACATCGAATTAGAACTCTTATCAAACAAGAAAATCCAAGAATTAATAGCATCAATACAGCCATCGAATCAGACTAGGATCTCCCAAGTTCACAACGGCAACGGCAACAACAATGTAACCATCAACAATAGTTAAAATGTCGAAAAAGTCTGAAAACGCAACCTCCAACACCATAACCCAGTTGCACCATGGCATTGGCGACAACCATGTCACGAACCAAATAACTGCCACTTCGGCTGCAGATCTAGAAAAAACCATAAGGGCGATACTTAAAAATATCACCTATCGAGAGTATGAAACTGCGAGAAAAGCCATCTCCACGCTTAAGACTCCCAGCAATCTAACCGCAGAATCAGACTTCATATTAGACACAGCATCCATAATTATAGAGCTAATTGAATCCGGAGAAACAAGCAAAAACTTAGAGCCGATAGAGAGCCTCATAGAGTCACACTCAACCCCCCTCGCATTAGACCTTGGCAGATACGCAAAATGTCTTTTCATCATGAAAAGGCAAGATGCTGAAACGGCACAGTCATTCTACGAAACCCTCGAAACCCCTGGAACGTTAACGGCCGGATTTTATCTAGAACATTTAGCCACCACAGATGAACTTCGAGACAAGCTGATAGCAGAAGGATCTTATGGCTCTGAAAGTATATTAAGCGCAATCACTCGGGGACTAATTAGGAACCAAGATTTTTCATATTCAGCAGAAGCGGCAACCACATTAAACACACAATTCCCGTCTCTAAACGCTAGATTTTTAGTTGCCGTCACAAAATTCAATGAGACACTGGTAGCCGCTCCCAATCACTACTGGAAAACATCAGCTGCGCAAAGAAAATGCATTCTTGATCTGGCAGAAGAAACCTCCGAACTAATTGACCTATCTTTTGGCAAAGACAAGAGAATAGCCGAACTAGCCCAAGGAATTTTAAGGTATTGCCTTGGAGAGAGCCAAATCCTGGCCAACTCCATGTGGAAAAACATCAACAACCTCGAGAAGCACATACCCGATACCGCCAAGTCTATGCGGAACGAAAATGAAGCAAATCCAGAGTATAGCGATAACATTGAAGGGAAGATTGCTAGAGCGTCAAAAGATAACTGCTTTAGAGAACAATTAATTCGTGAGCTGGCAAACTGTACATCTCTGTCCCCCGAGGATGGGGTATTGATGTGCATGTTCGCTGATAGCACGACAATTCGGCGGTGGACGAACAGCGGGGGCAGCATTGATGCTTCCGGCATACAAAAGCACTTTGCAATGCTTGAATTACTCTGTGCGTCATATGATAACAAACCGGAAACCAATCAAGAAATTCGTCAGCAGTGCATTGAATTCAACAACCTATATGCCGATGAGATAAAAGACATCAACCCTCAGCGGCTCACGCCCCTATCGGAAAAGCTCGTCGACATTGGCTTAGCCGAGCAAGCTGCCAGACTCACCAAACCCCATATAATTGAAGAGGATTTATGGCCATCTGAGTTAATGCTGAGTCACATGAGAGCACTGCACTCCAGCAATCAATTCAAAAGCTTAGAAACGATCCTATCCAGAATAAATGAAAATTTGAGAAACAGCTTTTGCTGGATCTTAGAGAGCCTTCTCCTAGAGCACCAAGGGAAAATCAGTGAAGCTCAAAGGGCAACGAAAAGGGCCCTGGAACTATCCCCAGAATCACCACAGAATAATTGGCACCTTGTATACCTATACATAAGATATGATTTGGACAAGATCGAGCTTCGAGACTTTCTTTCCTCTATTCCTAGTCAAACAATCCAAAATCACAACCCCATTTCTTTAAAATTACTTTTCGCAATCTCCGACTACTACGACCCCGAATTAGCAGAAAAAACAATTTTACGGTGGTTCCTGGACGACCCTGAGAAAACATCAGAGACTGTCACCAATTTTTATTTAAGAAGAATCACCGAAAACCCGAAAGCCGCAACCACTCCGCTTTATATTGGAGACGAGATACCTGCATACACCTTCAAGAAGAACGGGGTTAAAGATTATTGCTTTATCGCAAATAGAGACGACTCAACACACTCTCGAAAGATAATCAAACCAGACACCCCCATGTTTGAGGTTTTAGAAGAGGGTCAGGATACAACTATTGGGATGAGTGAAATCACCGAAATAGCTCGAATCCCCCCACTGCTTGCAGCTTTCCAAATAGCGTCACAAATCAGACAGGCCAATAATTTTGGCTTCGACTCGTTTTTTTCATTTGAAGGGGAAACCCCTGAAGAAAGCATTGAACAGCTTTTAAGGACAATAAAAAAAATTGATGCACAAACCCCAAAAGAGCTGCCTCAAGACCCCAAAATACCGCTCTTCATGAAAGGATACTTATTAGGGAACGGAAATCCTGTGCAGAATGCCTTTGACCACCTCTGCTCAGCCCAATCCTTCAAGCACTCACTTCCAAATTTTGGAATTAAAGACCCTGACGTAATTGTAATTGACACATATTCAGCTCTACTGCTCAGCATAACAGGCGCGGTCTCTTCCCTGGCACAGAAAAACACTAAATGCGTTATAACCAAAGAAACCCGAGAGCTTCTTGAGCGCTGGGCTACCGAAATCAAACAACCATCGCTCAAAACAATTGGGGTCACCGAGAAAGGGAAGATATGGTCAGAAGACTCACATGAGCGAATGAAACGAGTTGGATTCACCCAAAAGGGAATCAATATTCTGCTTGATATCTGCGAGGAAGCACACCCAGAACTGTGCGACATTCCTGAAGAGATCGCATCAATTTCCGACTCAATCGACCAATCAATTCTATCCAGTCTGATTTTATCAGTAGCAAACGACATCCCCTGGTTTTGCATCGACCCAATGTTTGCCCATCTCTTTAACCAAATGAATTGCAAAACAATTGATGCCAGTACATTTCTGCTTGATTTAATTTCCTCCACCGACCTATCCGAGAAGAAAACCGGGATTTATCTGCATATAAGCGCCAACCTCCCACGCCCAATCCCTCTTCAAGAGATGATTGAACTTTCAAGCTCAGATGATCATTTTGATCATTACTTCCTTTCTCGTCTCATAAGGAAGTACCCAAATCCTTTTAAAAACCAAGAAGAGTTGACAAATTTTATATCTGTTATAGCGACAAGAGCCTTACTTAAAACCATCTACAGAGATCACCCTATTTGGAAAGGGTCAAGAACGGAGTGCGCCACAAATGAGAGCTTCATAGAGCACCTCATTTTCTCATGTTTTTATGCCGTAATCTCAACAGAGGGGGGAAAATCACCCGAGGAAAAGCTGGCATCTCTTTTAAACCACCTATTCATTAGATTTAAATGTGTAGAGAAAAACTTAGCTTTAATTGACTTCCTTGCTACGCAATTCGCCAGAGGGCACTTTTTAAGCATTGACAAGATAAAAACCGCCTTAGACCACCAAGCCAGCTTTCAATAGCCAATTTTCTTGACACCCCCCTTACATACCAAATCATAAGAAACCCTGATAAAAACACATGCCGCTATCCGCGTAACTCAACCTCAAAACCCGCACTGAACCGGGAATCGATAGCCTCAATGCTCGCGCGCAAAACCGCTATTTCTGCACACCTCTGCCGCCAGCGCTGAACCCACTGCAGCTGTTCCGGCAGAGACAGGCAAGGCACCTCAAAATCTTTCAGAACCCCCTGGTTCACAACCTTGCCAGTTGCACCTGACGCCCTCTTTCGAAAAAAATCCTGGGTCGAATCAGAGTTCAGCACCAACGCCAGAAACCCTGGATCCAGCCACTCAGCATGCGACCTAATCAGTATGAAATGCTGATGGGCAATAGCTGGCGGGCCTTCAGGCACCCCCTCTACCAGATAGGCTGGGTGCTCCTTGCCTATCGCCTGGAACAGCACATCCCCATCCCGCAGGTAGCGCAGCTTTCGCTTTGGCGGCAAAGAGGAACGCACCACGCCCTCCCAATCAATGGATAGCCGCTCATTCCCATTGGCAGGGCGCACTATTCGGACATTGCCATCAGGATCCGGCCTCACCGAACCCTGCACGGCAAATCCCAGCGAGATCTCAGCAAGATCGCCCAGTTTCTGCTTCATATCGCACAACTCATACTTTATATACCAGAAAATATATATTTTTATCTGCCATTTATCTACACGATATTGAACTTTAGAAGAAGTTTATCTTGACAATCAAAATCGCAAGTGATAGGGTGTGGAAAACTGAGGCAACTATCCCTCGGCATATTAGAGAACTTAAAGACGATGAAGATACGAATACGAATACGCGTTAACTAAAACGCCGTCGTACATCGGCGGCGCTCACTCTGGCATGTAAATGACTTGGAGCCCCGTCGATGACTTTATCGTCAGCGAAGCGCACCCGTGCGACCAAAAGAAACACCAGCCACCAAAGCGTCTTCTCCATCGAAGACATCCATACGGCGATTGAAGCCGCCAGGCACTCCCCGCAGTTTCGCATTCCCCATGGCCGCCAAGGAGGCCCGTGGAAAGTGCTATTTCCCTCTCAAAAGGCCCGAAAGACCTTCGGAAGCAACAAGGACTACCTCCACATTCTTGAAGGCCGGCTTGAAGCCGACTACTGCTTGAGCCTGGAGTTTGATACCGATGTTGAGGTTTATGCCTGCCAACCCTGCAAGCTGCTGGGAGGCCAGGAGTACGGTTTCGCCTCATTCACTCCCGATCACATCGTTTTCCCGCACAAGGCCCCGGCCTACCTGGTGGACTGCAAACCCAAACAGGTGGCCGAGGCGAAGATCCACCGCGAGCGCCACGCGATCCTGCGACAAGCACTAGCCGCCCAAGGAGTCGAATTCCGCGTCGTCACTGATGAGGAGATTCGAGTTCGGCCCCGAATGGACACCCACAGATTCCTCTATGGATTCCTGGCGGCGCCCGAGGACTACCTCGCCGAAACCCAATTAGCCGTAGAGCAAGAGCTCCAGCATTTGGATGGCACTGCGCAAATGAAAGACCTCAGGCACCTGGATCAAGACGTTGTCCGCCGCGGCACCGCATGTGGCCTCGTGTCTGGGTCAATCCTGGCTGACTACTCAGCCCCGTTTGGCCCCAACTTCGAAATCACCCTCGTTTAATTAAAGGAGAATTGCCATGGACAGCATCAACGCCAAGATCACCGACATCCACATCGGCTCCCGCGTAAACATCGACGGTCTCGACTGGGAATGCACTCACCTGAATGCCGGGAGCACAGATACCGTGCGCCTTCGGCAGGTGAACGGAGAGCAAACCAGAAAAATGCCTATCACTTATCTCGCCGACCTTAATGAGGAAGGCCGGGCCTCCCTGATTCGGCATGTCATTCCGCGAAAGCAGGACTTGATGGACATCTATGATCTCTCTCCGGCTGAACGACGGGATTTCGAGCGCTGCTGCGCAGGCGTAACAATCTCTCTTGCACATGCTAACTGCAGCAAGAAAAAGGCTCACAAGGAGTTTCTTTCATTCTGCGAGCGGCAAAACGAGCAGTTCCTCGAGGAACACAAGCTCAGTCCAAAACCCGCCCAGAAGCCTGCAACCGTTCAGAAGTGGCGTAGGCAGTACCTCAGTGCGGGAGACTTCAGCTGTTTCGTACGAAAGGATAGCCGCACCCAGTACCGGGCACGCCAGTATCCAGAGAATATTGAGAAGCTTGTGACCAAGGTCATTCTCAATTGCTACGCCAATGACCGAAAACCCCGGATGGCCCAGGCCTATCGGACGCTCCTGGCTGAAGCTCAGGCAGAATTCATGGTCTCCATTGATCAAGCAAAGGGCATGGTGCCCTCCTACCGCACCTTCGTGCGACGTATCGAGGAGTCTGACCACTACGCAGTGCTCTCGAAGCGCCTCGGCAAGCATCAAACCCGCCGCTTGGCCGGCTACGGTAAACGTATCGGCTACCCGGAGTTCATTGGCGGGCGTGTGGAAGTGGACTGCACTCGAGCTGACGTCATGGTCAAAGACGAGAAACTCAACCATTACTACCGCCCTTGGCTAATGGTCATGATTGACGTCTACACCCGCTGCATCATCGCCTGGGACTTGTCGTCAACAGCGCCCAGTGCCGCCAAATTTTCCCGCGTATTCCGTAACGCCATTGGCGCCGACGGCTACCCGTACCGCTGTGTTCCTTCGATGATGGTGGTCGACAATGGCTCGGAGTTCGTAAACGGAGAGCTTCGCACACAGATCAGGACATTTGGAACCCGTGTTGAGTTCGCGCCACCGCGATCCCCAAAGGGGAAATCCTTCTGCGAGCGCTTCTTTCGTACGGCTAACGAGTACTTCTTCCACCAACTGGAAGGCACCACCAAGTCCAACCCAAAGGAACGGGGTGATTATGACGCAGAGGAGAAAGCTATCTACAGCATTGAGAGGCTCAATGAGCGGTGGGAAGAATTTCTCGGTGTCTATCACAACGAGTACCACCGTGGACTGGAAGATACTCCCTGCCTCTTTTGGGAGGACGTCGTAAGCACACCTGAAAACACGCCAAGAACGCTACCCTTCGATGAAGCCCAGAAATTCGGCACTAAATCGAGGCGTGTTCGCATCAACGGAGGCCGTGTACGACTCGACAACCTTTACTGGACAGCGCCAAGCCTTCCTGAACTGAACCTGAAAATGCGAGCAAAAGCCGTTGTTCGCGGAGGTTCCGAAGGTAAATCGCCAGAGGTACTTCTTCGTTACAACGAGCATGACCTGACTCAGGTTTACGTTTCAGACCCGCAAGATCTGCATTCCTTCATCATCTGCGATCCGGTAGATCCGGCTTATCAGACCGGTCTGACCATGGACGTTCATGAGAAAGTGCGGGCCAGCTTGCGCGCCAGAGGCAAGACTCTGAATACCCGGGCCGATTACCTCGGTCTTCGATACGCATTTGAACGCAAACTTGCGGAAGACAAGCGAGAAGCTGGCCAGAGCAAACGCAAGCAAAGCCAGCTTCGCGAGTCTGCCGAAATCTCAGCCAAGGGCAATTTTCAGGATCAGGTCAGCTACAAAGAAATCATTGATGAAGGGAACTCCCTGGATGAAACCTTCTGGACTGACCTGGGCAACGACTTCAACCCCAAAGCCGACTATTAAGGAGAGCAACCATGAGCAAAATGAACTTTGAAGCGATCAACACCCTCTCCAGCCGCCGCATCAAGCACCCGGTCTATACCGGGTGCTTGTCTCTTCTTGAAGAGCTCTACCAACATGCGGCCTTCCAAGCAGAAAAACCCCAGAGCAATACTCGGGGGGCAGCCTATTTATTCACCGCCGAGACAGGCGTGGGCAAAACCACACTCCTAACGGATTTTCTCGATGCACACCCCGCCTATATGGCAGAAACTGACATGGGCCAGCAATGGACTGTCCCTGTCGCCCTCATTAGGGTTCCGCCCGCATGCACCCTGAAAGGGTACATTTATGAGATCTGTCGCGTCCTCAAAGTAGCCACTACCAGGGAGAACACCACAAGCCTTCTCACTCGAAAGGCGATCGATGGGCTTAAAAACGCGGGAACCTGCATGTTTATCACGGATGAAACCAACATCGTTCTGGAAAGCGCCAGCCAGAAAGAAATCATCCACATCCGCAACTTCATCAAGCAGCTCATTGATGAAGCGGGAATTCCCATTGTGTTCTTTGGGCTGCCTGCGGACTGTAATGAGTTCTTTAACAGTGACCGTCAAACCGTTTCACGCCTGCTGAAAAGCCGCAACCTGCCGGAATTTTCGCCTCCTAACGGCGATGACTCGATGATGCATAAAACGGCGATGAGGTATCTCAAACATCTTGCCGATGACTGCAAAATTGGAGTCGATGACGACATGAAGCCCCTCGAGTTCTCTCAACGCCTCTATCTGGCTTCAAGAGGGATGATGCGGGAGATCAGCCAGATCATCACCGAGAGCGCCAAATATGCCATGAGGAAAGGAAAAACCGCACTGGGCCAAAGCGACTTCCAAGCTATTTGCAGCTCATTGAACCTGAATGCCGATTACGACCCCTTTGGTGCTGACAGAAAGGCCCTACAGGCGCTCATGGCCAAAATGGTGTCGGAGAAGAAGGCAGGGTTGTCATGACCAATCTCGCCTTTCTCCCCAAAGCGCTGCCGGGCGAGAGCGCCGGCAGCTTGCTCCTCCGCCTGAGCCAAGCCCATACGGAGCGACCTTCCGCGCTCCTTATGGCGCTTGGCCATAGCAACTGCTCCATTCAAGGGAGTATCCGCAAGCTGTACTGTGGTCTCCCTACACCTGTCTTATCGCTGGTGGATGCCCAGAATTGGGCTCCGTCCAAGTCCACGAGCGCCCTCGCGAAAGCGCGAAACGCTAAGAAGTGGCTGGAGTATCTGCATCCATCGGTATGCACGGATTGCGCACAAGAAGGCTGGCTTCCGGATACCCATGATTTTCACCTTATTACCTGCTGTACCAGGCACGGCAAGCAGCTCCGCACGCACTGTAATCACTGCGGAGACCCCGTACGCTGGAACCGCTTTGGGTTGAACCGGTGCCACTGCACCAAAGAGTTTGGTGATACCGAAGAGGCGAGTCCGGCCGAACTCGCGGTTACTCGCCAGCTCGAGGAATGGATCAGAGGCGGAAAAACAGACGCGCTGGCAGCCTACCAGGAACTGGAAGCGCTCCTGACAGAACGCATTTCTGCTGAAGAATGTTGGGCAGAGCCTGCCATTAGCTGGATCCTGGGAGATCCCCTGCCTGCAGCCAAACGGCTCAACGCATACCTGACTGGAGCGGCCCCATTAGGATCTCGAGCGCTTGTCGCAGCCCTCTCTTCAGCTTCTTCTCCACTACTTCAGCAGGCCTTACCCCAACTGCACGAGATGCTCGACAGCCTGCCTGATACCCATCACTCGGAATCCCTGCCAAATAGCTTCCATCTTGGCCACACGGAACTGCGCTTCGCACTTGGTTGCAAAGCCCTCACCGTAGAGATGCTGCTCAAGAATCAGGTGCTGGATAATACCCTGGCGAAAAGATCTCTGACGCAGCGGCAGGTTTTTCTTCCTGAGCTGAAACGACTGTATAGCTGCTATGCCCCCCAAACGAACCCAATGGCACATAGCCTCACACTGACTCAGCTCGCAGCAAGCACCAAGCGCAAGACCCATGAGCTGATCTCAGACCTGCTGGCCGGTGACCTCACGGCAGCACCCGCCGATTCCTGGAGGCTTGAGGACTGGCGTGTTGTGGCACCTGATGGGTATACCGATGATGTCCCGGAGGGGTACTCCACCCTGGCTATGGCGCAATCCATTTTGGGTGTGAATAGCCAGTATATCGCTGGATTCAGGCGATCAGGCCTGCTCACAGGGCACCATCAGCGCAATAAAAACAATCGGTACTTGTACAGGACTGCTGAGCTGCATGCATTCCGGGAAAAATACATCTCAGCCGGAGACATTGCTTCTCTGACCAACAGTTCGGTGACCGTTATCACCGACAAGCTGCGCTTTGCCGGCATTCAACCCGTCAGTGGGCCCGGGATCGACTCCAGTCCGGTTTTCCTATTCCTTCGACAAGTCATCGAAAGCGAAGACCTCAGTGCCGTGCTCTCCATCAAGGAGGGCTACTCCACCTCGGGCCGCAGACCCAAGTCCGCTCCCAGAGTGGATAGCAGCCTTTGGATGACTGGCGGTGAGGCCGCAGAAGCACTAGGACTCACTGCCCAGCAGCTCTATCAGCTGGTAGATAAGCAAGACCTCGTGGCAACACGTCCAGAGCATGCCTCCTCCAAAGTAAGTAACTACTTCCTTCGCAAACAGGTCAGCAAGATGAAGGGGAAGCTGGCTCGCATGGTGACGGTGGATGATCTAGCAGCCAAATGCGGGGTTACCCCCAGAAGAGTCTTGGGCCGTCTTTGGCGATTGCTCAAAACCAAGCCACTAAATTACCAGGGGGCGGCCTGTATCGACCATAAGGAAGCCGCAATCCTGGAGGAGCATTTCTCCCTGTACTGGGACGATCAACAGGCCGCCGCATTTCTGGGGGCTACCGCAGCGGACATCCATAACTGGAAACGGCTAGGCCACCTTACCCCTCTACCTGAAGGGCACCCTGGCTTCCTTGAGAATCGTGTTCTGTTTGATTGCGAGCAAATCAAGACATTCAGGAGGCCGTGATGAGAAAGGTACCCACCACCCTGGAGCAATACGAGGAGATCGTGGCCCATTTATACAGGGAGTTCCCGACGCTACTCAGCTGGGAAAGCGGGGTTTTCAACCTGCGATTCTATGCCAGTTTCACGATTGATCCTTGGTGGTTCCCCCCTGTCTGGCAAATGCTTGAAAACCTCGCTGCGCTTGACTCAATGAACCTGATTGACCCACCCATCTTTAGAGACTTCAAAGATAAGCGAGGGCTGCTTTGTATTTACTACGACGGGGGCGACGAGCTGTCAGAAATGCTGATTGAGGGTGTCGAGAAGCTGATAAATCGTCGCTAGAAACCCCCTTTTGAATCAACGACTAACAAGCGAGCGAATTACTTTTCGGTTTATTAACTCATTGTTTTAATTAGATTATTTGACATTTTCAAAACCGAAGAATAGCTTCAAAAGGCACTCACGGATCAAGGATTGACCATGCTGCCATTCATTCCCATCTTCGACCTCGAGCACTTCAGATCACAGTTTGACCTCAATGGCTCGGCGGAAGAGATTCTGTTTTCCAACTACGAAGGTAAGGATGTCGAGACGGTTATCGCTGAGGCTCAGTCCGTTTCCCAAAAGCCGCCCTGCGTTGTTGGCGCCTGGGTCATCATCGACCTCGACCTGGATGAGAGACAGGCGGCTCAGCTAGACGCGAATGGGATTAACCCCACACTTCTGTACTCACAGTTTTTGATTTATGACTTCCGGGAACGCTGGCCACTGGGTAGCCACGTGTTTAGCACTCCTGTCACCAAAGATCTTGGGAACGGGCTCATTGAAACCGGCAATACACTCTATGTGCTTTGGGGAAAGGGTTACCGCATGCGAATGACCCTGGATCATGCCGCGAGGATTCAGGATTCCGTATGAAGGCCCATCTGCTGACGGACATCCACAACGAGCACAGGGATGCTCTGTACCGAGTGAAAGATTTGGATTTCGACATTCTGATCTTGGCTGGAGACATTGATAGCGGCCTGGGCGGAATCACTTGGGCTGCCGAGGAGTCTCAACGGCTCGGGGTACCCGCCATTTATGTGGCTGGAAACCACGAGTTCTACGGCACAAGAAATGCATACTGCTCACACTTAGACCACTTGGTGGCACAAGCGGACTACTGGTTTTACGGGCATACACACGCGGCCTTGGACACGCGTGTCGAGCAAACCCGCCTTGTGACCAACCCCGCAGGTTATCCCGGCCAGGAAACAGGCTTTAACGCTAGCCTGATTATCGATCTGAAAGAGGTTAAAGCCAAATGAGCCGGCCCATCCTGATTGTAGACCTGGAGGCAACATGCTGGAGGGACAAGCATACTGCGCCTGCTGAGAAGGAAGTCATTGAGATCGGATGTGCTCTTGTCGCGTCGGATGGCACGGTAGTGGATGATTTCAGCACTTTCGTAAAACCGCTCTTCCATACAAATCTCACTGCATTCTGCACAAAACTGACAACCATCACCCAATCAGACGTAGATACCGCCCCGGGTTACCCGGAAGCATGCCAGTTCGTGGATGAATGGCTTGGCCAACGTGGCAGAGGGCTAGTTTGGGGGTCTTGGGGCAACTACGACCGAAATCAGTTGCTTGAGGAGAGAAGCAGGCATTGCGCGGCTCCAGCATTCCTGGGTGTACCGCACATCAACTTGAAACGCCTCTGGGCGAGGTCACAGGGCATCCCTCCGAGAGGAATGACTCGGGCTTTGGCGTATGCAGGCATCCAGCCAGAGGGAACGCATCACAGAGGCATCGATGACGTCAGGAATATCGCAAAGCTACTACCCGGTATCTCCCGACAACTGATCAACCATGCTGTAGCCAGGTGGACACCATATCCAGAGCCAGGCGAGAGGACATAACCATGTCAGAAGCCCCGCTAGAGACGCTAGAAGAGAAATATCCGAGCCTGTTCGATCATGACCAGTTCATTTACCCGGTTGCCGTGGGCCCTGGCTGGATTCCACTCGTTGACACCCTATGCCGCCTGCTCGTAGAAAGCACAGAGCAAGGAGCATCGGAGGTTAAGGCACTACAGGTGAAGGAGAAATTCGGGAAGTTACGCTTCTACGCGGTGGCTTGCTCAAGTTATCACGGAGGGCTCATCAATTTGGCGGAGGCATACTCAGCACGAATTTGCGATGTTTGCGGGGGGTTGGGAAGCATGGTTTGTATTGATGGAGTCTATGCCACTAGATGCAAAGCGCATGGAAAAGAGTGTTAACGTCTTAGGAAGAAAATTTACTAAAATTGTCAAGAGAAGCAATCTAAAGTAGAAAAGAAATCTGCTTTTTAAAGCGTTTTTCATAAAACTTATTAATACACCCTGAGTATATTACACTCCCACCATCCGGCCCTGAACCAGGGCCAAACTCAACGACATAATCACACTTCAAAATAACTTCAGGCTTGTGATCGATAAGAATAATAGAACTATAACTATGAACAAAACCTGACAAGAAATTCATTAAGGAATCAATGGATGAAGAATCAAGGCCTGCTCCCGGCTCATCAACAACAAGAACATGATTTTTCATTTTTTTTGTCAATGCTTTAGCAAGTTTCAAGCGCTTCAACTCTCCACCTGAAAGGGTATTTGTCCTTCTCGACAGTGACAAATGCCCTAATCCTAAACCCATTAAAATATCAATCCTTGATTTTAATGCCTCAGATTCGAAGCCTGCATCCACAAGAGAGCTTATTGACTTAGAATAAACGTCTCTGACGGAAAAATTGCCATGAACAAACTCTGCGGCCTCATCATTAAAAAGCCCCCCTCGACAAACATCACACTGAACCAATGCATACTCATCGAAATTTCGAGGAATCCTTATTACTCCATATCCATCACAACCAGAACAGGCTCCTTTCTTCCCTTGTGCAGGAATAAACCATTCTTCATCTTCTCCGGTAGACCGTGAGAATTCTTTAGCAATAAGGTTTGTTGCTACAATGTAAGAAGAAACAGACGATCTTGAGCCGGCTTTTATAAGATCCTGCGAAACCAGAGTAAAACGCTTGTCAATTTCAGAAAGACCATTGAAAAAGGAACTTTTACCAGAACCAGATTTTCCACATACTGCCACCAACGAGTCAGAAGGAAATGAAATTGAAACATTGCTAACATTATTCAATGAAACCCGCTCAGTTTCTATTTCATTCTCATTGAAATTTCTTCTACCTGATAGATAAGAAGCGTAGTCCTGCTCTGGGAACTTATAATCAACCAGCTCACCACCATCATGACCGGAGCCAGGCCCAAGAGACAAAACCTTACCTGCCATTTTTATGAAAAAAGGATTATGTTCGACAAGTATTAGCCCTATTGATTTTGAGTTAAGGTCAAGAAGACACTTTCTCACTTTTTGGAAATCAGACACATGGAGGCCTGAAGATATTTCGTCAATAACTGCCACAAGGCCCGTAATCTCAGCAGTCATCAATCTGGCCAAGTTAAGCTTTTGCAGCTCCCCTCCAGACAAAGAAGGTATAGACCTTGAAAGACTAAGGTATCCAATTCCTATTTTCTGAATTGATGACAAAGTCATTATAAATCTATGCAGTGGCGGGTTCTTACTTTTAGATATTTTTTTGGGAGCGAATTTCAATAGAATATCGTTAATTGACAATGTAAGAATCTGGTCGTATCTCAGCCCCATAAGACTTGTAGACAATATCTCATCGTCAATATTGATTTTTGACCCAAGGCACGCCGGGCAGGACACCTCACCACAGTACTTTTCTGCGTAGTTTTTATCTGACTTCTTATTTGATTTAAGAGAAACCTCTAAATCAGCAATCGCCCCATGATAATGAAGATTTCGTTTCCTATATTTTCCATTTACCTTAAAGTTAACCGCATACAAAGACTCCGACACACCGTATAGAAGCTTCTTCTTCATCCCATCAGAAAGATCTCTGAATGGCACATCCAGCGGGATGTTATTTCCAGAGGCAAATCTCTCCAACAGTTTATGATGTTTATCCGACCTGGCATTTTTCCAATTCCGAAAAGGGTTCTCGGCAACAGTTTTATCAACCTCAACAACTTTATTCGGATCAATACTGAAAGACAAACCTCGGCCGGAGCACTCAATACACTCGTTCCCTACAGCATTAATCTTTAGCTTGTGAACAGGTATGGTCGATTCTCCATTTATATACAACAGCTCAAGAATCGAGGTAATATTTAAGTATGAAATCAGTGTAGACCGCGGATTAGTATTGTTATTAATTTGCTTAATTGAGATTGCAGGAACCAATCCTGAGAAGTCATTCACTACACTTTGAGACTGCTCAATATAGCCGTCTTCTAAAGCTCGAAACTCTTCTGAACAAAGTGAATAAATGGTACTGTACGCCAGCGAAGACTTGCCACTTCCACTCTTACCTACTATCGCCGTTATTGACTCAGGGGATATCTTTACATCTATACCCTTTAAATTATTAGTGTAAACCCCATTCAATTTGATAGTCATGGATGCCTACCCAGTCATTAACGAGTTACACCATTCACAATCATCAGATTTGATGATCGCTTCACGGCGGTAGTCTTTGGTTCTTAAATCAAACTCTAATCGAGCATTCAAAGTAATCATGGATTCGTACAGCTTCAAAATCACTTTTATTGCTTCTTCAGAAGTAATTGAAGCTGAAAGCAAACTAAGCGGGGCAAAGCTACCTATCTTGCGGTTCGGTCGATATAACTTCCTAACTCCCTTATAATCTCCCTCTTTATCAGCACAAGATATTTCGTAACATCTCACACATGAAGAAACTCCAGGAATCACACTTTGCCCAACCAAAGAAAGGTGGAGGTTATACCCGCCTCCAATAATATGAGGAACACCTCTCGCCATACACTCTTTTCCAATCAACTTTGAGGTTATGTCCACATTTGGCGAGTCAGCACAATTAATAGCCAGATCGAAAATTGTCAAATTTCGACTAAAGAAATCTTCATCCAAAAAATCATCAATGGCCTCGACAGAAATCGCAGAATCAATTTCTTTTAGGCCCGCTTCGACAACATCAGCTTTCTTCTTTCCTATATCACTGTGACCATAAAAATCCTGACGATGCAAATTAGAGATCTCTACCAAGTCAGGATCTATGATCAGAAATTTTTTTACACCAGACAGCGCTAAGTTTTTGCACACCCAAGTCCCAACAGCTCCTAAACCGAAAATGGCGACTTTACTCTCTTCAATATTAGCCAATGCAGAGATGACTTCAGATGTGCGGGCGTAATAATCTTCTAGAAACCCGATAATTCTATACTTACTTGAAACCAACTCATTCTTGTAGGGTTTATCAACCTCTATCAAAAGCTGCTGCCGGTTCAAGAAAACAACAAAATCAATAAGCTCTTGTGCGTCGACATCACTATTATGCGAGACAACTTCTCCCAAAGCTGTCTGCCCGTCAAACTGGGACAGAATGGCAAAAACATTTGAATTATTAATTCTTATAGTTAGGGACTCACGGGTTCCTGTTTTGAAGAACTCCACATTGTTCTTATTTTGAACAATAGCTACCGAACTCCTAAGCTTAAAAACTTTATTCAGCATAGCAAATCTCACAACCTTTCTGCTTCTCAAGTGCGAACCTTGTGAAACAACCAGAATTGGGCAGGAATTCGCCTCGCTGAGACAAACTTATTTTCCAACCTTCACCGCCAGCAAGATAATTAATAATTTCCATTGCGGCATAGCTAGATGCAAAAAGAGATCTTGACGCCAGCCCAGGGACTATATTTACCTCTTTCTCTGAAGACATTGTTACTTCTTCAGAAACTTTTGCAGTTGCGTATTTGGGTTTCCAGTCTTTTAATGCGACAGAAAATGTCGATGCACAACAATCGACACAAGGGGTAACGCCAGGAACGATAAAATCACCAGTACTCATAAGATGGGCGTCAAACCCTCCCGCTACGTACATGGGAACGCCCTTGCTCCATGCGTATCTACCTATTTTAATACTAGTGTATCCTATGTATGGTTCATCGGCGGTATTAACTACTAGGTCTACCCCTTTTAAATAACTGGACAAATCTGTTTCTGGGAAAACGGAATCAGGATAGCATTCTACAGTTACATCAGGGTCAATTTCTGAAAGATAATCGGAGAGAGCTGATACTTTACTTTTTCCAATGTACTTCTCTTTGAAGTATGGATGCCTAGAAATACCCGAAGGAGTCAGAACTTTAGGGTCGACCAACGTTAAACTTTTAACACCCGCTCTAACTAGCTCTATTGCGACCCCCCCTCCAACACTGCCTACGCCGATAATTGCAACTTTTTTTGAGATTATGTCATTTTGGCAATCCTCGCCTGTGCGGCCAGGAATCCAGTTATCAAAGAAATTTATTTGCCTATTAAACCTGTCGTGGGAAAATCTATTTCCCCTCCCCGGTCTCTCTTCTTTAATTACCCCAAGCGTCTCTAAGAATTCCACCAACTCCTTAACATCATTCTCATCCGGCTCTTCTCGCAATGCCTCCATACATTTTGAGAGTGTTTTTATTCCATCAAATTCAGAAAGAAGGATAGAAACATCTGGCCCAGCATTTATTTTTATCTCTTCCCTAGAATTTATTTTATAGAAGGTGATTTGGCTTATGTCTTTTTCAAGAGAGCGAAGATAGATATCGATGCCGTCTCTAAGACTAAAAATCCTCGAACTAAACCCCATATCTAAATTCGCCCCTGCTTAATGCGATATTCTTATAACTTAATATTGAACAACCCCCGCGTTTACTTCTAAGTAGCGATCCCAGGCAGCCAAACTGCCTTGATTCTCTTCCACATCAACCCTCGTGCATACGCGAGTACAGCAATCACTCCTAGATCCAGAGCAGCCATCACTATATTTTGCTTCTGCATCCGCGCTTTTAGTTACAACCTCAAATTTTAGGCTTCCAGTACCCTTAGTCATCAATCCTCCTAGCGATTTGATCTTTCGTTGCTTCATAAATGTAAAATCATGTAACCAAGGTATGATTCTAGTTTGATAACAACCTAAATCAACCCTTGTTTCCATCCTTTGGCCAAGCAGGTTCACAGCCGGTCTAGCTACCTCATCACAACAGGCTCTTTCAGCCTTTTGGTCTCAAAATACTCCTCCGCAGCAATAGTCGTCGTGAATTCCGCTTCATCATCGCTCAGCTTTTCAACAGCCGTTCTAATGTGCTTAAGATCCACCCTGAAAAACTCCTTTCGGAGATTCACCGCATTCACCCGGTGATGGCTAAACTCTCTGTGGAGCGCTGTCTCAAGTGCTGGCGCATCATCCGCGAAGATGATGGCATGGACATCAAAGGAGAATGGGACACTGGCATCTCCGAGTTCTTTTACCCTGTCCATGGGGTCTAACCGGCGGGTCATGCCTATCTTGTACACATTTTCACCAAACGACCCGATATTGCTGATCACGTAGACATGGCCACGACGGGTTTGTTCGGCCAGGCTCTTGGCTCGCTCACCTCTAGCTTCGGCCTCTTCAAGTTGAGCCTGAAGCTCTGCAATCTTCGCTTCAGCAAGTGATCGCTCTTCTTCTGAAGCCTTGTCTAGCTCCTTTCGCGCTTTATCCAGCAAGTTCTGGTACATCTTTTCTTCTTTCTCTGCGGCAGCCAGAGCATCTTTGAACTCCTTCTCTGCCCGGGCCTCCTCTCGCATCTGCTCCCGGATTAAGCGCTGTTCTTCCTGCTCTTCCTTCTTCTTGAGGGTAAACTGGTACTGAACGCCGCATTCTTCGTACTTTGACGTGACATAATCAATGCTAATCCCACATCGGAGACTGGCTACCAGCTTCTCCAGGTCATTAGCCAGTTTCTCAATCCTGCCCAATGTACGGTCAAAGTTTGACGGGGAAACCTTGGCGATTAGAAGGTCACTCTCAATATTGAAGGCTCTAATCAGGAGCTTCATTTGCCCATCAATGATCTTCTTGTCTACCCTCGGATCTCCCGTCAGGCTAACCTGACCTTCCTGCGTAAACGCACTGCCATCCTTGATCATCGCCTTTTGCTTATCCCTGAGGGACTTTATCTCAGCCGCAAACCTTTCACTGGTCTCATACAGGTAATCTGGTGTCTCGAAGTGACCATAGGCGACAAAGTCATCAACCCGAGAGTAGAGATCGATTTTTGCCAGCACGGACTGCAGCGCGTCCTCTCGCTCTACGGTTTCCGCCTCTCTTTGGGCCAACACGGTCTTGAGTTCTTCAAGAGCCACGGAATCAGCCTTTAGCTTCTCCGCAATAGTATTCGCGTTGGCTCTGAGATCCTGCAGATCCTTTGTAGCAAGATCCAGGCTATTGAATTGGGCCTGCGAAGCCTGAACTTTGGTGTTCATCTCCTGGAGATCGGACTCTGCCTGCTTGGATTTCTCTTTCGCAGCCTTAACAGCAGCCCTAAGGGTGTTGAATTGCTTGATTTTGCTGTCACCCAACTTCTTGGTCACAAAGAAGGTAACAAGGATAGAGACTAGATAGACGCCCGCGAGCACGGCCATGATCTCGATGGTCATGTGCTACCTCATATATTCGTCGATGATTTCTTCTTTGGTGATCCGGCGCTCTTCCATGCGATCCAGGTAGAGTTCTTTGGCGTACTCTACCTCGTCCTTGATCGCCTGCTTCTCGGCACGGATTCTGGCTTTTTCGGCCTTTTCGGCCCTGCGGATGGCTGCCTGCTCCTCACGTTGGCGGGCTTTGATACGTCTCTGCCGATCTCGTTCGGCATTCTTTGATGCTCTATCTATAGCCTTGGCGACTTTAATAGCCGTCCTCAGGCCGCTCGGCTTCCTAGCCATGCCCCCTCCGTTCCATCTGCGCCCATTGCGGGCGTCTGATTGTTCTTAACATGAACAATATAGAACGGGGTTCATTAGTCAATTACAGACCAATCAACAGCTAGATTGCCTAGAGTTAGCGATGACAACTCTTGGGGTCACCGATTTGGCAGGAGCAAACTCGGGACATACATCATGAGAGCAGCTTGCATGAAGAATGCCGTGAATTGCTGACAAACAACTTAGCAGCCTCTCCGCAACGACCATTTATTCCTCCAAACAACAATTTTAAGGCATATTTGACACAACATATGATGTTTTTCGCCTTTTTTGTTCTATTTAATGGAATATCCATTGACAGAAAAATTTGAACCATCATAATGTCCACAAATCGGACATCAGAACGAATGATTGGTGGAATATTTATGGATTATCATAAAGAATCGGGACACACATACCACACAGTGTCATCAGATATACGAGAAGAATATGAGAGCTTCGTCGGCAATTTAGACCCTGATACCTACTTGGACGACATAAAAGATGCCTCGTCTGATTTTATGGAAGCCATTCCATTCGTATTAAAGCTGGTTGACCGTAGGAGCGGCAAAGCCGTTATGGCTGATCTCCAACTCGATACATATACGGCAGAGATGTTCTACCTATATGCAATCGAGGGGATCCCTCGCTTTCTGATGCGCTCAGATAATGGAGATCTAAGAGAACTCAATGCAGAAGAGCTCGAGTTTTTCGACTTCGGCCTGGATTTGAATGCCTTCCTCTCTTACAACGCGTTGTTTGACTGCCTTCAAGAGTCCTGGGGAGGTCGGCCAGCAATATCAATGCTGGTAGTCCTCAACCAATTTGCAGCACGCATGAAGCTTGATTGGGCAGCCTATAGCGGAAAAGAAAACTACCTATCAATTGCTGAGGTAGCTCTACTAGCAGGGATGAAAGAAAAGAGCGTTCGGAACTTAGCAGCGAAAGAACTCGACGCAAAATTCAATCCTGATTGTAGATTGACACTCATCAGCACAACGAACGCCGCTAAATGGCTGGAGGGTCGCCGGAAGTTCAAGCCTTCACAATTGCTAAAAAACAAACCGGCAATCGATCAATTCCTGAAAATTGCGTACGACTTTTTCTGAGGTTGAGCCATGGAAATGACCTTGCACTATCAACACAGAATGGCCAATAGAGGGTTTAGTGAGCGCTACTTAGATATTCTGCTTCGCTACGCGGATTACATAGAGCAGAAAGGACGAAGCTATGTACTTCGCCTTACCCAAAACCAGGCACTGGAAGCAATCACGAAACTTGCCTCGGAGGAAGATGAGCTATTGCACAGAGAAAAAATGCTCACCCGACAAAAAAGACAAGCACGTATAGATCTTGGCGAGGGTAGCGGTGAGGCACTGAACCGCTTAGACGGCGAGATCCAAAAAGTACGACGATCAAGGAAAGAACTGAGAAAGCTTAAGAAATCGATCAAACCAGGTCATGCCGTGTTTGGTGTTGATCATGATTCTGGCGCGGTCAGGGGCATCACTGTTGCCGCTACATTAAAGGCCATTCGTGGCGAATGTTTGATCAAAGAAGATTAAAGCATGGATACAGGAATCAGTATGGACAATCAAAAGATCGTTAGTTACCTGGAAGCAGCATCCGGTTTCACCCCCAAGGATTTATTACCTGAGAGTCTTCGCATCTCCTCGGGTAATAGCGGGCTTGAAACGTTCTATGCCCCCTTCGACTGGATCAATAAAGAAGCAAAGCTCGTAATCTGCGGGATTACTCCAGGTTTGCAACAGGCTAACAAGGCTCTTTCGGCTGCAATTTCAGCCAGAGAGATGGGTATGGATCTGGATGCCTCACTTAAAATGGCCAAAAACACAGGTAGTTTCGCAGGAGCAATGCGCAACAACATTTCGAAGATGCTGGATCACATCAAGCTTAATGAACTTCTTGATATCAACAGCTGCGGGCAGTTATTCACAGACCGGCAGGATCTGGTGCACTACACATCAGCGCTGAGGTATCCGGTTTTCAAGGATAAAGCCAACTATAGTGGCGACAAACAGATGGTTTCCAACCCATACCTTTGGAATCAGGCTAAACAGGGCCTCCAGGAGGAAATCGCCACTTTGCCAGAAGCACTATGGGTGCCTCTCGGGAAATCTGTAGTGGCGGTTTTTGAGAAGTTGATATCCGAGGGAGTTCTCGGGGAGGACAAAGTGCTCTTTGGACTACCCCATGCGTCAGGTGCAAATGCAGAGAGAATCAAGTACTTCCTGGGAGAAAAACCGCGAGATCAGCTTTCCAGCAAGGTTAACCCTGAAACTATTGATGCACAAAAGAGTCCTCTGCTGGAGAAAGTCAGAATACTGATCGAAAAAGATAACGCTATCACTCATGCGGGGGAAATTGCATGAGACCAAAAGGATCTGCTGTATCTAAAGATAGCAAGACCGCTAAATTATTGACTGTCGCGATTAACGATAGCGAGTTAAGCCAAGCTAACATTGCCGACAAACTAGGCTATGCCAGGCCTAATATGGTGACAATGATTAAGCAGGGTCATTCTCGACTGCCATTTGATAAGCTCGAAAAGATGGCGGAGCTTGTTAACCTTGACCCCAAACATCTTTTAGAGACTGCCTTGGAAGAATATGAGCCAGACATATTTCTGATGCTAAAAAAGCACGGCTATTTATAGAACCGAATACAATGGGTCAACGCAAAAACACAAATTCTGCACAATTTCACCAATATCGAAAATCATAGAATGGAGAGGAAGGCAGTTTCTCAATTATGAAATTGTCGTAACAGGATCGAGCTAGCCCCCTCAATCTTGAACCAACGTTTTATACAGTTAAAGAGAGTAGTATGAGCAAAACCGACAAACTCAAGGAAAAGTACGACGACGACGAGGTGATGCGCACTTCCCTGCGAATGACCGCAGGCCGCCGCCGGGCCCTAAAAGGCCTGACCAAGGAGCTGGGCTTCCCGAACCAAGACGACACGATCGGGTATCTGGTCGACTATGCGCTTGACCAGAAGGGGAACGAGGATTTCATTGAAACCGCCATCGCTGCCGGTGCCAAGCTGCGCGAGGCTCGCATGAGCGAGAAACAGAAGGTCAGCGAGAAGATGAAGAAGCTCGCAGCCCTGCCGCAAGACGAGCTGGATCGGCTTTTAGCGCAGATTGATAATTGAGACTAGAGCCAGGGGCCTCTTGGCCCCGTAAGACTCTCCGACACACTGTTAACCGAGGGTAAAAAGGCTCTTCATCTTTCTAGCCCTCCCGAAGGCATCACCAGAGCGCTTAATTTTTAACCACCCCCTCAATCATTATCCTTGCCTAACTGACACCTTATCCGCCAGCACCACAAGCTCCTATCAAGCTCGATAGTTCACAAAATATACTAAAAATCCTATACTCCTCTTAGTAAACTTGGCCTCACGATCCATCAGAACCAACGTCAGGTAATGTGGATTTATCTGTTTATAATCATGGCGTTACGGATTTTTTGCTTTTACTTGTGGCAAATAGTGCGATTCGCGTGTGGCAAGAAACGTCTAACTTATTGATTTCCCAAGAGTGGGAGTGACATTACTAATGGCAACCCACACAGATGCAGTACAAAAAGGGCGCTTCGGCGCCCTTTTTTATTTTTACACATCACGTTTCACGCAATAGGCTACACGCAAAAAAACCAAAACCGTGAAAGCGCTTTACCACAGAGACCCCTGAGTTTACTGAGGAAATACCAAAGGGAAGTTGTGATCTCGCAAACCTCACAGCACCGCAGCTGGAACAACCTTTGAGGTTGAAGTGCAAACATCGCCGAAGGAGCGTCGCTAGTGGTGCGACCCCGGAACACAAAGCGCAGATCGTCACAGCAACGGGCTTTACCTACGATCTGCAGATTGATGACAATGCCGATTTTTCCTCGCCCATCGTCGACCTTTCAGGCTGGCGACGTAACTACTATGAAATCGAGCACTCTTCGTTGGGTAGCGGCACCCGCTATTTCCGGGTCAGAAAACACCATGACGATGGCCAGCTTAGTCTATGGTCAGAAACGGATTTTGAGACCCCCTGAGAAGTCGTCATACATCAAAGTCATCCTTCATCACTACCTACAGTCATGAAGGGTGACTTTGCAGTGAGGAGTGCCTCACCACAACCTCAACCACTCCCGATACGGCGCGGCGGTTCAACCGCTATCACGGTGACTTTCCCTCAGTTTTATTATTCTTTCTGCCCGAAAGCCGAACCATCATCTTGCTATATCCACGCACAAAGTTCGATTGCACGCACTCGGGCTCCTCCAGTACTTTGATGTCATCAAAACGCTCAAGCAGTTCCTCCCAAAGTATACGGAGTTGCAATTCCGCCAGACGATTCCCCATGCAGCGATGGACGCCAAAGCCAAAGGAAAGGTGATTGCGCGCGCCTTTGCGGTCGATCTGGAAGACATCCGGGTTTTCAATCTTGCGCTCATCACGATTACCCGAGGCATACCACATCACCACCTTGTCGCCCTTGCGAATAGTCTCCCCGTTGAGCTCTACATCCTGCTTCGCGATGCGCCGCATATACGCTAACGGCGTCTGCCAGCGGATAATCTCAGATACCATGTTGGGAATCAGGTCAGGGTTTTCCTTGAGCTTGATAAACTCCCCAGGGAACTGATTTAGCGCCAGCACCCCGCCCGTCATGGAATTACGCGTGGTGTCATTACCGCCCACGATCAGCAAGACCAGATTCCCCATGAACTCCATGGGCCGCTTGACCATGTCTTTGGTTTCTTCGTTGGCCTGCATCAGGCTGATCAGATCAAAACCCGGCGCTTCTCCCGCTGCTTTTCGGGCAGCCTTCTCATGCCACAAGCTGACAAAGTGCTTCCCGGCATCCGCTGCCGCCGCGAAGATCTCATCCGGGCCAACCTTGCCACCGGTGGTTTCCGGGCTGGCAGTGGATACATCTGACCAGTACACCAGCTTGTGGCGCTGCTCATAAGGAAAATCAAGCAGCGTCGCCAGCATACGAGCCGTCAGCTCAATGGAGACTTGTTGTACCCAGTCGAAAGGTTGATCCACGGGCAGACTGTCCAGCACTTCCCGGGTTCGCTCACGGATCAGCGATTCCATTTCCTTGAGATTCTTCGGTGCCACCACATTCTGGACCGCCTTGCGTTGCTCATCATGTTTTGGCGGATCCATGGCAATAAAGGTTTCGATTTCCAGCCCTTCCGGAGTGCGCCCAAGGGTAATGATGGGCTCTGCCGAAAACAGCTCGTGATGCTTGTCGACAAACACGATGTCGTCGTAGCGGGTAATGGACCAGAACGGACCAAACGGACTGTCTTTCTGGTAATGCACCGGTCGTTCATCACGCAGCCGCTTGAAATAGGACTCCCATTTCTTCTGCCGGAAAAGGAACGGACTACTGACATCGATATCCTCAATCGCCAGCGTCTCCACGTCCGGAAGCGGTGTCTCGACAAAGGTCGGCACATAAGGCCCTTTGAATACCGCGTTCTTGAGTTTCAAAAAACGGTGCACGGCGCGGATTTGCCAGTGGGCAGGAATCACGTTGGCCGTGACATTCATGGCGGTAGATTTCAGTGACATGGGGCTCTCCCTGTGAATGACGGTGTCGTGCCTTACATCTGGAATTCAGGCAACTGAACCACCAGACCATCCAGGGCCTCTGAGGCCTCAATCTGGCAGGCTAGCCGGGAGGTATCAGCACGCTCCGGAGTCATACCCAGCATCATGTCTTCTTCGTCACTGGTGGTGCCGGTTTTGGCAAACCATTCGCTGGAGACAATCACATGGCAGGTGCCACAGGCACAGGCACCGCCGCAGTCAGCATCAATACCGGGAATCAGGTTATCCACGGCGATTTCCATCAGCGACTTGCCCGTTTCAATATTCACCTCGTGGGCAGTGCCGCCATGTTCGATAAAGGTCATCGTTGCCATGTCAGAACTCTCATTGTTGTTGTGTGACTGACACAGTGCCGCTGCTCCGCCCCGCTGAGCAGGTCATTTTTTGACAAAGGGGAGTCATAAAAAGACAATAAGCCGTCCCACGAGGAGAACCGCATGGCGCAAGCCCCCTACCCACAACACACCCAGGCAACCAACCCAGCCAGTTACTCACGCCTGATTGCCCGGGAACTGGGGCTTCCCCCCACACGACTGTGGATGCTGCTTCAAGGCACCGAGGTAACGCCGGAACAACTGCTGGCTGAAGACAGCCTGCTGACCACCCAGCAGCAAGTGCAAATCCTGCATAACGCCATGGAGATCAGTGATGACCCCACCTTTGGCTTTCGCCTTGGCCATCGCCTGACCCCTGCCACCCACGGAGCCATGGGTTTCCTGACGCTCAGTAGCGCCAATTTATTGGAGGCCCTGCAAGCGATTCACCGCTATGCTCCCACCCGCCTGAACTTCGTGCGCATCGAGGTACAGGATCACGGAGAATGGCTGGGTTGCTACGCTAACTTCGATGCCCCTTTGAGTGACGAGACACGGCGCTGTTTATCCGAAGCTTTCATCATGATGTTCTTCGAAACCGCCCGCTCGATTCTTGGTCGGCCGGCCCACGAGGTAGAAACCTTTTTCAGTCATCACATGCCCGCCCACCACGAGCAATACCCGAAGTACCTGCCCGGGGCTTACCACTTTGGGGCAGAGCATTTCATGGCCAGGATTCCCAAAGCGCTGTGCCTTTTCCCCAATAATGCAGCCAACCATGAAAGCTATCAGCTAGCCCTTCAGCAATGCGAAAAAATGCTCTCGCAACTGGTCACTGACAGCGACAGCTATCGCTACCGGGTAGAGAAAATGATGCTGTCATGCCCACCCGGAACACTCACCGAAGAGGAGGCCGCCGCTGCCTTGTTCATGAGCAAGCGCACCCTTGCCAGAAAGCTGGCACAGGAAAACAGTGGATTCCGGAAAATTCGCGAACAGATTCTGTCCCGACAAGCGGCAGACTACCTGCAAGACCCTCGATTAACCGTCGACAGCATAGCCGCCCTGCTCAACTACCATGACAGCGCCAATTTCCGCCGCGCATTCAAACGCTGGTACACCCTGACACCGGAGCAATTCCGCATGGATCAGCACTAATTCTGACGACCCGACTGCCCCTTCTGGCGGCAGACCATGCCGATTTAGCCACCGTTTAACAAAAGCCTGTGACCACCCATCACAAGCGCTCAAACTTTAATCAATTCCCGGGAATTCCCGTTTGTTTTACGCCGGCATCGTTGGCAACATGGAAGTGAGCTGTGGCATGGCCCGGCTCTCTCAATACCATCAGGAGGCTTCGCATGAGCGATTACGAAAAAGACGAGTACCTGAAAGAAGAGTACCTGCAAGAAGCCGAGGATCTGCTGGAAACCATTGAGCAGGTGGAAGAGAC
>Ga0208203_1000243_pt1 | contig 26283 bp, 18 predicted proteins | sample DeeseametaMP2914_FD_184167 | JGI IMG/M metagenome (GOLD analysis project Ga0208203, IMG submission 184167) | Marine microbial communities from the Deep Atlantic Ocean - MP2914 (SPAdes) | ecosystem: Environmental > Aquatic > Marine > Oceanic | place: West of Santa Cruz de la Palma, Atlantic Ocean...
ACCGGTGCTGATCTCCACCGGCGACAAGGACATGGCCCAGCTGGTCACCGACAAGGTCACCCTGATCAACACCATGAACGACGCCCTCTACGACATCGAAGGCGTGAAGAAAAAGTTCGGCGTGGGGCCCGAGCTGATCATCGACTTCCTCGCCCTCATGGGCGACAAGGTGGACAACATTCCCGGTGTGCCCGGGGTGGGGGAAAAGACCGCCCTCGGCCTGCTGCAGGGCCTGGGCTCCCTCGACACCGTCTACGACAACCTGGACAAGGTCGCCGGGCTGAGCTTCCGGGGCGCCAAGACCCTGGGCAAAAAGCTGGAAGAGCACAAGGAGATGGCCTTCCTCTCCTACCAGCTGGCCACCATCAAGCTGGACTGCGAGGTCAGCGACGACCTCAACGACCTGAAACTGCAAACCCCGGACGCCGAGAAACTGGCCGAGTACTACCGCAGCCTGGAGTTCAAGGGCTGGCTCAGTGAACTGCTGGCCGGCAAAGACCCCGCCGCCGAAGACGCCGGTGGCCAGGTCGAGATGGAGGCCGACGACGACACCCCACCTGCCCCCAGTTTCGGGCGCGACGCCTACGACATCGTCTACACCCCGGCACAGCTGGACAAGTGGATCGACAAGCTGAAAAGCGCCGGGGAATTTTCCTTCGACACCGAAACCACCAGCCTCAACTACATGAACGCCGAACTGGTGGGCTTCTGCGTGGCCGTGGATGACAAGGCCGCCTACATCCCCTTCGGCCACAACTACCCCGGCGCCCCGGACCAGCTCGACAAGCAAGTCGTCATGGACGCCTTCAAACCCCTGCTGGAAGACGACAGCATCAAGAAAATCGGCCAGAACCTGAAGTACGACATGAGCGTACTCGCCGAAGACGTGGACATCACCCTGCGCGGCGTGGCCTACGACACCATGCTGGAATCCTACGTACTGGATTCCGTGGCCACCCGCCACGACATGGATTCCCTGTCCCTGAAATACCTGGGCCGCAAGACCATCAGCTTCGAAGAGATTGCCGGCAAAGGCGCCAAGCAGCTCACCTTCAACCAGGTAGGCCTGCACGAAGCCAGCCGCTACGCCGCCGAAGACGCCGACGTGACCCTGCGCCTGCACCAGACCCTGTGGCCCAAACTGGAAAAGGAAGGCCGCCTGCCGGACGTATTCCGCGACATCGAACTGCCGCTGGTCACCGTGCTCAGCCGCATCGAGCGTAACGGCACCTACGTAGACGCCACCCTGCTCAAGCACCAGAGCCAGTTCCTGGCCAAGCGGATGGCGGAACTGCAGGAAAAGGCTTTCGAGATCGCCGGGCAGGAATTCAACCTGGCCAGCCCCAAGCAGCTGGGTGAAATCCTCTACGAAAAGCTGGAAATCCCGGTCATCAAAAAGACACCGAAAGGCGCGCCGTCCACCGCCGAACCGGTGCTGCAGGAACTGGCCCTGGAATACCCCCTGCCCCAGGTGATCATGGATTACCGTGGCGTGGCCAAACTGAAGAACACCTACACCGACAAACTGCCGGAGCTGATCAACCAGCGCACCGGCCGTGTGCACACCTCCTACCACCAGGCAGTGGCCGCCACCGGGCGCCTGTCCTCCAGCGATCCCAACCTGCAGAACATTCCGGTGCGCAGTGAAGAAGGCCGCAAGATTCGCCAGGCCTTCCTCGCCCCCAAAGGGAAAAAGATCGTCGCCTGCGATTACTCCCAGATCGAACTGCGCATCATGGCGCACCTAAGTGGCGACAAGGGCCTCACCGACGCCTTCGAAAAAGGCCTGGATATTCACCGCGCCACCGCCGCGGAAGTGTGGGGCAAAAGCCTGGACGAGGTCAGCGACAACGACCGCCGCAACGCCAAGGCCATCAACTTCGGCCTGATCTACGGCATGAGCGCCTTCGGCCTGGCCAAACAGCTCGGCCTGCCGCGCAAGGAAGCCCAGGACTACATCGACCTGTACTTCGAACGCTACCCGGGCGTAAAACGCTACATGGAAGAAACCCGCGCCCAGGCCTCGGAACAAGGCTACGTGGAAACCCTGTTCGGCCGCCGCCTCTACCTGCCGGAAATCCGCAGCAGCAACGGCCAACGCCGCCAGGCCGCCGAACGCACCGCCATCAACGCCCCCATGCAGGGCACCGCGGCGGACATCATCAAGATGGCCATGATCAAGGTCCACGACTGGCTGGAGACCACCGACTTTGATGCCAAGATGATCATGCAGGTGCACGATGAACTGGTGTTTGAAGTGGCGGAGGATCAAGTGGAGGATCTGGTCAAGGAAGTGAAGGAACGCATGGAGTCAGCGGCGGAATTGAAGGTGCCGTTGATTGTGGATGCGGGGATTGGGGAGAATTGGGACGAGGCGCATTGAGCATGCCCCATCACCTGAATGTAAGAGATATCTTACATACAAACGATTTTTTTACCTATATTTTTATATAAGTACAAAAAACAGCATCGAAAGACCGGAAAAGCATGAGTCAAGTTAACCCTGACATTCTAATTTGGGCAAGAGAGTCTGCAGGATTGAGCGTCCCCGAGGCCGCTCGAAAACTGAAACTTGGCTCAAAAAAGACATCAGGCGAGCAAATCCTTCAAGACTATGAAAGCGGGAAAAGAGCCCCAACTTCAAAAAAACTTGCAGAGATTGCCAATCAATACAAACGTCCGATCACAATGTTCTATCTTAATAAACCTCCCTCAAGAGGCGAAACCGGCGAGGACTTTAGAGAAACCAACAATTCCCAACTCGAAGAGTTCAGAGGGCCTGTTGGAGCGTTGATCAGGGACGTTTTTGTTCGGCAAAGCATTATTAAGTCAGCTCTGATTGATGCAGAAGATGATGAAATCATCGACTTTGTTGGCCAGGGTTGAAGCTTCCCATCCATAGACGCAGCGAAATCTCAGATATCCGAGCTCCTCTCTCTTGACATCGACGAATTTAGAAAAAAAAGAAATGCTCATGATGCTTTCAGCTACCTAAGAGAGAGCGTTGAGAAAAAAAGATTTTATGTTCTTCTGATCGGCGACTTGGGCAGCCACCATTCGAGAATCCCAGCAGACGTCTTTCGGGGATTCGCTCTATCTGATCCAATCTGTCCATTCATTGTAATAAATCATAATGATGCCAAGTCAGCTTGGAGCTTTACTTTGCTGCATGAGCTTGTCCATATCTGGGTAGACAAATCAGGCATTAGTGACAATTCGACAGAAAACAAAATAGAAAAATACTGCAATGATGTTGCCAGTCAAATCCTCGTCGAAGACAAGGAAATTGATACCCTTAATTCAGAAATAAAATCGTTTGATGGGAATGCTTTTAGAGCAATACAAAGCTTCGCTGCTAAATTTAACGTGAGCGGATCCATGCTCGCATACCGCCTCTTCAAGAGATCACATATTTCACAAGATGCCTGGGCTAGCCTCAGCAAAGAATTCAAGGATCTCTGGATCAAGGAAAAAGAAAAAGACAAGAACAAAAGCAAAACATCAAGTGGCAATTACTACGCCACTCAAAAGCACAGAGCAGGCTCTGCCCTTATAAAAATAATAAAAAGATCGCTATACGAGGGAGTACTAACTGAAACCAAGGCAGGAAAAGCTCTTGGGGTTCAATCTGGAAATGTTGCTGAACTGGTTGATCTATAAATGAATGAAAAATCAGGGAAGATTTATCTGTTAGATGCAAACATTGTAATACATGCTCACAGCCTCTATTACAACATGAATAGAGTGCCGGAATTTTGGTCTTGGCTTGAGCATATTTGCGAAAACGGAAGCGCAAAGATCCCACAAGAAATACTTTCAGAGATCAAAGGAGGAAAAAACGCACAACACGCCCAATGGTCGAGGGAAGACAAAGTAAAGGAAAAAATTCTTCTGGATGAAGAGTTTGATGCCGACCTTTTAAACAAAGTCATTGAAGAAGGCTATGCACCTGATCTAAACGATCTCGAGATTGAAAAAATAGCCATGGATCCCATCTTGGTCAGCTACGCCTTAAAAGACCCAGTTAACCGCATTGTAGTATCTAACGAAACGCCAAAACCATCCGCGCAAAGGGCAAACAAGAAAATCCCTGATATATGCGGGGTTTTCGACATACAGTGCTGCAACGTTTTCTCTCTTATTAACCACTTGGACTTCACTACAAACTGGGAAACCAGTCTCCCATAGACACACCACCGCTAACAGCCAAGGAAGGGGAGGACACACCCGGAAAGAAGTAGGGGACACGCACCAACCCCACCCTACCGAATATCATACTTCTCCGACCACAACCGCAGATCCTCCAGGATATCCAGCGCACTGCGCCCCAGCTCGGTGAGTTCATAGGTCACCGCAATGGGGCGGTCGTTGATAACGGTGCGAAGCACCATGCCGCGGGCTTCCAGTTCCTTGAGGCGCTGGTCGATCATCTTCTTGGTGGCGCCGCCCAGCATGCGGTTCAGATCATTGAAGCGTACCGGGCCATCCTTGAGGTGGTAGATCAGCGAACCGGTCCACTTGCCGCCGATAATGCGCATCCCCCGCTCGATGGCGCAGGGCTCCATGCAGGCATCGATGACTTTTTTTCGGCCATAACCGTCTGTTTCGATACGACTTTTCATTTTTCCACCGCCGTTTTCACCAGGTTCCAAAAGGATACCAATTGATCCGCGCGGAAATAGCGGACACGCACAAACTTAATCAATCAATACAGCACCTTACCCAGGGCAACGTCGACACCTTTATCATCTTTATATCGTGCCAAGGCTAATTAAATCACCAGGAAGGCAATCAGGAATCCTGCGACCACGAAGCACACAACCCAGCTCACCCAGCGACGGGATGTGTCCGGCAACCCCCTGAAAACCAGCACACCTTCACAGACCACCTCTATCTGCTTCTTTCCACCCCTGTCTCGGCAATAAACATTGAATTTCTTCCCGGAATCATGGAACTCAAAGATGCCGCGCATACTTTCTGCTACTTCAGTATTGCCCACATACAACGTCTGTCGCCCATTGCCGTCATCAACGATCGAGTAGGGATAGTCACCAAACGTATAAGTCGATACCTCTGCTTCAGGATCGTGTGAGATTGCAGGCTTCTCGCCCAGATTGGGAATTGAGTAAGGCTTGGGAAGAGGAATGGGATCATTTTCTGGGGCAAGCGTCTCTGGATTAAAGGTTTCAACCTTGCTTCCATCCACTTCAGGTTCACTGCCAGCACGCCCGGCCTGTTTTCTTACTTCTTCAGTCTCCATGACCTCACCATCCTGCTTTTCTGTACGCCACTTACAAAGGTGCAGGTACTCGATATCGCATAGATCAGGCGTTCCACATGCAGAGAACTGAAAAAATTTAGGCTTTACGTTGCCATAGACCTTGAACCCCCATCCATCATCCGAACCATAAAATCCCTTGCCGCAGCCGAGACAAATCATATCGGGTCGCGACCTCAGACTTCCGTGGACGACGTAACCACGGTAGTAAAGATACATCATTCCAATAAAAGCAAGGATGTATATAAAACCACCATCGTTGATAAAGAGGACTATATTCCACAGACTCTTTTGATAAAAAAGCAGCGCCAATCCACCAAGCAAACAGGCCACTAGGAGCTCTATCTTAAATTCCTTTTCTCGTTGACGCCTTTCCCAATCCCTCTCAAGGAATGACTTCCTCACCCACATAGCATCAAATTCCAATCAACAGCAGGAAAGAAAGGGTCCGCACAACTCTCGCCACCTAATGGGAACCAGAATCAGGCCTTAAACATTGAAAGCCTCTACCGCCCCAGCTCGCTCACCGGCGTTCTTCTTTCTCTAAACTCCACCTGGTAATGCTCACCATCGATAGAGATATTCATCGGCATCAGTTGTGGCCCACGATAGACGGATGTGGGTGTATAAATGGCTTCAGATTTCATAAACTGGCCAGCAGGAATTTTGATTGCCGACTTCAGCAACGGTAGATAATCACCACGCCCAGCCCGGTAAATATCAATATCAGCTCCATTAATCACCACCTCTTCATCGCTGAGGTTGGTGAAATAGACTTCGATAGCCGCCTCAATCTGACCACTGAACTTACGCTGCTCCCACGAAATATCCAGATCCACATCATCCGGAATACGCTCTGAACCCAACGTGGTAATTAGATGCGCCAACACTTTGCCATTGGCTATCACCTGCTTGTCCTCAAAATACTCGGATAGCACGATTGTTTCGGCAACACCATTACGGTAAGTCGTCTTCTCAATCCTAGGGGATTGACTTGCGCAACCAGAAACAGCGAGAACAACCGCGACAAACCCAATAACCATTTTTTTCATCATTACCCCTAAATCAAAATTGTTATTATCAGTCTAAATTACAAGAAAGGTGCAGGGTCAGGAGAGATCATAGAACGGCACCCCATCAACGCCTCTATGCCCTTCCCCTCACCTTGGCTTGGCCTTTATTCCTGTTCAGAAACCCACATGGCAAAGTCCTGTGACTGAGCAAAGGCCTGATACTCTGGTACGCTGGCCATACTTTCCTGTGTAAATTCATACCCAAGGAAGTGGGCAATGGCATCGATCACCAACACCGCATCGGCATAAGCGCCCTCACGGATAAAGTTGTCCAGCAAGCCCCAGTAAATCACCTCGGCGCCCAGGTTGATATCCAGCCCATTGGCGGCGGCCCGGTAGTACTCCCGCGTTTTTCCTTGCTGCTCGTATAGCATCATCCGGATGGCATCCAGCCCTTCATTTCTGCCCACGCTCTGCTCTGCGCGGTCAACAGCCGCCAATGCCTTGTCGTATTCCCCTCTTTCGAATCGGTAGTCCAGCATCAACAGCCCATACTTCCCGTCTTGTGCAAAACGGGTATCGAGATTTTCCAACGCGGTTTGGTATACCTGACCACCGACCTTGGCCGCCGCTGCCACATACGACAGGGCATAGGAGGGCTGCGCCTTGAAAGCCGGATCGAGGGCATTGTAGGCATTACCCACCAGGTAGGGCGTCGACTGAATCAGGCTCGCCATGAACGCCATCAAGTCCGTCATTGCCTTGCTGTTTTGCTGCCCACTTTCTGCAAGCTGTTTAACATCAATAGAAAGCTGACGTAGCTGCTCCGAGGCGTTCGACTCGGTGACGTGGTCATACCAGTTCACCAGCTCGATCTCGCCACGATGACTGACAAGCTCCAGCTCAACGATAGCGACACCATTTTCACTGAATTCCGAAAAGAGCAGACAAGAGGCCTTTGCCCCGGACAGAGTCATATCCTGTATCTGCCAGGGACGTGACATACTGGAATAGGCCCGGTCCATGACAGCGTATTGCTGCTTTGTCGCCATCACTTTCTTTAGATAGCTCTGGTAATAAGGGCTCTTCGACCGTTTCAACCCCAAAAGGGCCTGATCAAGATAATGGTCAACATTAAATTTTTCTCTAACGTACGACCCCTTTGGATTACCGAATTCCCGTGACATCTCCTCGCAAACAGACTGAAAGCTTTCCTGGTAGGCACTACTGTCTTGTGGTGAGTCGCCGTTCGCAATCGGAGACTGGCTTGCGCAGGCACTCACGCCCAGCACAAACACTATCAAGGTATAAAGTTTGAGAATTGTCATTGTGCAAGCTCCTCAAGGCGACGCTTCAGCGCTATGGCCTTTCGGTAACCGGGCACAGCGTCCGGATTCATGAAACTGATACTGAAGCCCCAGTTCTCCATGATACTGTCGACAGCATCGGCGTACTCTTTCATTCCTTCGTGCTGGATCACTGACTTTCTGATTTCCATACTCGATTTGTAGGTATAGGTTTTACCGGCATAGCTATCGCGAAAGTGGAATTTGATTGCCGGATGCTCAACCCCGCCCTCTGGCTCGGGGAAGCTCAGATCTACATCTTCAGGGAAGTGGTATTTCATGGTGCTACTCACCCGGATTCTCTCACCCTGGTAGTAAGGTGATGACCGTCGAATATCGTCTGGCTCACTAACGTAATCACCATAAATAAGGGCATTCACATTCATGCTCATATAACCCTCTTCATGGAACCAGAAATCATCAATACGGTATGTTTCTGTCACTGTGACGATATTATTGGCACGGTCATCGTGAACCTGAACAGGTTCCAGCTCTGTGACTGCCTCGTAGTATTCCCGATAGAACGCGAGATACAGATCTGAAATATCACTAATGGGCGTATTATCAAAACGGTAACGCTGATAGTCCGCTTCCTGGCCTTCATACTTCGTGATCACTTGATAGACCACAGAACCCGAAAAGTCCTCGGCCCTGAACGATTCTTCGATGGTGATACGCGCGGGCTCCGCACCGGATTCAAACATGTCGGTCAGGCCTCGCGTTCCTTTCCGCACAATCAGGGCAAAGCCGTAATCCGGTTGTGACAAGGTTTCCAGGGTGCCACCCTGGTAGTGATTGGTCGGGTCGAACCAATAGGGCTTGCCATCCACGGTGAGGTAGGTAATCACATGATCAAAACTGCCTGGACCTGGAATATCCTCGATGATGGCGTCCTGATCAGATGAAGATACCAGCGCAGGCCATGCCTCAATGCCCTGCGCTGCCAGCAAACTGATAAACAGCACGGTCTTGTCTTTGCAGTCGCCATAGCGACGACGCAGCACCACATCAGGTGCATGGGGTCGATGGGAGTTTTCCCCCATTTCCAGGCCGAGGTATCGGACTTCGTCTTGAACAAACAGCAAGGCATTCCGGATATAATCTTTCTCATCCTGGCTACGGGCACGAATGTCTCTCGCTATGTCACTTATCCCTTTCCCGTCATACGCAGGCGAATAGAGGGATAGCGCCCAGTCGTTGACTTCAGCCCAGCTGGAATATTCCGACACGGACACCCACGCATAGGGGGAGTAGCTGCTGGGGAGATGGCTCTCCTCCTCCACCGCCTCGACATCACGCAAGGTCAGAGAGTACTCATCACCATGGGCGGTTCGCTTCCGCTCGAACCGACTATCGCTATTATGAAATCGGGACTTTAGCGCCCCTTCTTTATCAGCGATCACCCGGACGGAACGCTTCGCTACCGGGACGGACCAGTTCAGCGCGAATGCAGAACCAGATTTGCCGGCAAAAATAGGGTTACTCCCCCTGATCGTCACCTCATACGACACTTGATCGCCCACCCGCAGGTCATCAAGAATCAGTAATACCGTATTGGCCCCATGAAACAGGCTACTGCCCATTTCTTCTTCCTGCTGCAGAACCCGGATGTGCGCCTTGTCCAGCTGGTTGATACGCTTGCCATCCCGAATCACGTCAACGCTATGTATCAGGGCCTGCTCATATTCTGGGCTGTAGCGCACCGGCAGTTCGGACCATTCATCCAGGCCACTGGGAGTCAGGATTTTTGCCGCATTCCGGTAGTACAGGGATTCTTCACCGCCCAGATTGAGCTGGCTATCCACCAACAAATACTGACTGGCGTGCCCCTGAAGGGGTGGTTGACCTGCTTCGATTTTCTGGGGCTCGACCCAATCGGGTAAAGGCGCCCCGACAAAGATGCCTTGCTCCTCAAGCGCTGCCACATCTGCCGGCCCACTGGCCATGACAGGCCCGCTTATCAGAAAACACAGCCACACCCGCCGCAGCCACTTACTGTTCGCTAGCAACATATCCCCCATCCGTCAGCCCCATTTCATGACAACCGTTCATCCTACAGGATCCCCCTGATTCCTTTGTAAGAGATCTCCTACAAAGGCGCCCTATTCCGGACAAGAGAGCTTGTAATAAGACGCAAAGTCACTTTTGGCCACCCTGCGATCTTTCCCGTCAGTTCCACGCCCCGGCTTAATTCTTTTGGCTAATTTTCTTGGCACGGGCTCTGCTGTCCAATCTGCGCGACTTTGTTTACACCCGTTTTTGGGAGGGGAAATGAAAGGAAGCACACCGTTTGCCGGTCTGCTGTGCCTGCTTTGCGCTGCAGGCTCTGCGACGGCAAAGGAACGCGCCGAGGAATCGGATCCAAGACAGTACATCAGTGCACTATTCAGCTATCTGGTGCTGGACGAGGACCGGGATATCGGCAATCACGGCCTGGGCGGCAGCCTGGCTTACGGGCGCCAGCTGGCAGATCACTGGTGGTGGGAGTCGGAGATTGCAGGCTACAACCTGGATGCCGATGTCGACAATGCCTCCAATTTTTACCAGGCCGCGATCACCACAGGCCTGCTCTACAGCCTTGGGGATCGTAAGTCTCTAACTCCCTACCTGGTGGGCGCCGTCGGGTTCATTCGTAATGACGTGATTCCCGATGACGATGACGCCATCACTTTCCACGCCAACGCCGGGGCGGGGCTGGTATCGGGCCCGTTACTGGATAACGGGCTGAAATTGCGCCTGGAAGGGCGCTACTTGTACGACGACTTTGACGGTTCCTCCCTGAATGCCTCGCATGAGGCAGGCCCGTTCAATGATTGGCGTTTTTCTCTGGGTATCGAGATTCCGCTCGGTTACTCGAAAGTGGAAGAAAAAGTCATCTACGAAACACGCGAAGTGGAAGTCATGGTCGAGGAGCCAGACAGCGACGGGGACGGCATCCCTGACCGCCGCGACCAGTGCCCCAACACGCTCAAGGGCGGCGAAGTCGATGGCAAGGGCTGCCTGCTGACGAACCAGACCATCAGTTTCTACAACATCGGTTTTGAGCTGAACTCCGAAAAAGTCACGGCTTCCACCCGGCCGGTACTCGACCGGATCGCCGTCTCGCTGCGCGAACAAACCGACTTCCAGGTCGACATCAGCGGCCATACCGACAGCCAAGGCTCTGCAGAATACAACGAAACCCTGTCACACAAACGCGCCCAATCCGTCATGCAGTATCTGGTCTCCCAAGGCGTGGACGCTTCACGGCTCAGCGCCAGCGGCCACGGCGAACTGGACCCGGTTGCCAGCAACGAAACCGCCTCCGGCAGAGCCATGAATCGCCGGGTTGAATTCCGCATGAGCGAGATCAAGGAGTGATCATGAAAAACCCGATGAAGATTGTATTGACCGTTATCACTGTCCTTGCGCTGTTTGGTTGTGAAGCCGATGGCAGCGGCGGCGGCAGCAATAACAATCGTGCCAGCACGCCGGACACCCGGGTCAATGATCAGGATGGTGATGGTATTGCCGATGATCAGGATAACTGCCCCACACTGGCCAATGCCATGCAGGATGACACCGATGGCAACGGCGTCGGCGATGTATGTGAAACAGACAGCGATGGCGACACCGTCAACAACGACACCGACAATTGCCCAGTTCACATGAACCAGGACCAGCTGGACAGCGATGGTGACGGGGTGGGAGATGTCTGCGACCAGGACACCGACACCGACGGCGATACCATCGACGACGGGATCGACAATTGCCCGTTTATCTTTAACCCTGAGCAGCTGGATACCGATCACGACCGCATCGGCAATGCCTGTGACGATGACGGGGATAATGATGGTATCGACAACCTCACGGACAATTGCCCTTTCACTGCCAATGCAGACCAAATCGACACCGACAGCGACGGTATTGGCGATGCCTGTGAAGGCGATCGTGATGGCGACGGCGTCGAGGACAGCCAGGATAACTGCCTTGATCAATTCAACCCTGATCAAGCAGACCTGGACCAGGACGGTGAAGGGGACATCTGTGATGACGATCGCGACGGCGATGCCGTCAACAACGATACCGATAACTGCCCGCTGACGGCCAATGGCAACCAGCAAGATACGGATGGTGACGGCCTCGGCGATGTCTGTGATGGTGGCAGCACCACGCCAGAAGATTTTGATAACGACGGTGTGGCAGACATCAACGATAACTGCCCTCTACTCGCCAACGGCGACCAGCTCGACAGCGACGGGGATGGCCAGGGCGATGTGTGTGACAACGATGGCTTTACCTGTGCCGGGCACAGCACCTACCAGCCCATCACCAGTGCCACGCATACCGCAAAGGGTGGCGACATCGGCGGCTTTGGTGAGCCCGGCATTTGTGTCGGTTGTAGCGTGGATAACCCGGAACGCATTATCGACAACGATGTCGGCACCTTTGCGCAAATGAATATTGGTACTGCCATTGTCTACGGGGGGGCTTATGTGCGCGCCAATGCCAACGACACCAGTAACAACATCGACGCCAAATCCGTGGGTTTCGTTGTCTCCGATACCACTTCGCCACTGCTGAATATTGAGATCCTTGGCTCCTTTATCACTATCCGTTTTTATAACGATAATAAACAGGTTGCCGAAAGCGTCGTGGGAGGGAAGCTTCTCGACATCGATCTGCTCGGCATTGGTGGCAAGACCGATCAGCGTTTTCTGGTCACCGAGGCCCCTGCCAGCGAATTCGACTCGGTGCGGCTTGATTACGCGGGCGCATTCAACCTGAACAAGGCCTTCCGGGTGCACAATCTTTGCGTGGAATCGCCCTGACCATTTTGTCTCTCGGGTCACGCCCCTGTTCGAGCTGAACAGGGGTGTGATTCCCTTTCTTCATGGACATTGCGTCACATCAAAACCCTGAACGGCGTCTCGCGTTTTCTCTACCCATCTAGTGTTTACCTGCCCGCCGCTCTAATTGGTTTCACCAATCCATTTCATAGGCAAGCAGCATTCCCGTCATAAAAAAGTAACGCCTATATTTCTCTCACTTGCTTGATTTTTTTATGCCAGAGGAGAGAACCATGAAACTCAAGAGTGCCGCTCTTGCGGCGGCTGTCGCTTTGGCGTCGGCTTCCGCTTACGCCAGCCCCATCGGTCACCCCGGTGGCTACCACGGCAACTATCACCAAAGCCCCGCCCGCTCCCCCATGTCCAGCCCCTACTGGTGGCCAGAAACCCTGGATCTTCGACCGCTTCGCCAGCATGCCGCCAAATCCAATCCCAATAACGCTGACTTCAATTACGCAGAGGCGTTTGCCGAACTGGATCTGGATGCCGTCAAGGCAGATCTGCGCCAGGTCATGACCGAATCGAAAGATTGGTGGCCGGCGGATTACGGTCATTACGGCCCACTCTTTATTCGCATGGCCTGGCACAGTGCCGGCACCTATCGTGTTACCGATGGCCGCGGTGGAGCACGTGGTGGGCAGCAGCGTTTTGAACCGCTTAACAGCTGGCCCGATAACGTCAGCCTGGACAAGGCCCGCCGCCTGCTGTGGCCACTCAAACAGAAATACGGCAACCATATTTCCTGGGCCGACCTGATGGTGCTGGCCGGCACCGTGGCCATGGAAGACATGGGCTTCAAGACCTACGGTTTTGCCGGTGGCCGCGTCGATGACTGGGAAGCCGATATCACCTACTGGGGCTCGGAGCAGGAGTGGCTCGGTGACGAACGTCACGACGGTGATCGCAAACTGGAAAAACCGTTGGGCGCCGTTCAAATGGGCCTGATTTATGTGAATCCGGAAGGCCCCAATGGCAAACCGGACCCATTGCTTGCTGCCCAGGATATTCGCCAGAGTTTCGGGCGCATGGCCATGGACGATGAAGAAGTGGTCGCCCTGATTGCCGGCGGGCACACCTTCGGTAAAGCCCATGGCGCTCACAAGCCACAGGACTGTCTGGAAGCGGAACCCGCGGCGGCGGCCATTGAAGAACAAGGCTTTGGCTGGAAGAACAATTGCGGCACCGGCAAAGGCGCCGATACCATCACCAGCGGTCTTGAGGGTGCCTGGTCCGTCAACCCGACTGCCTGGACCACCCAGTTCCTCGACAACCTGTTCACCTACGAGTGGGTGCAGACCAAGAGCCCGGCAGGGCATGTACAGTGGATTCCCGCCGAGGGACAGGCAGCCAATCTGGTGCCCGATGCGCACATCGAGGGCAAGCGCCACGCGCCCATCATGTTCACCACTGACCTGGCGCTCAAATTCGATCCGCAATACAAGAAAATTGCCAAGCGATTCCAGGAAGATCCGAGCCAGTTTGAAGATGCCTTCGCTCGCGCCTGGTTCAAACTGACTCACCGCGACATGGGGCCCCGTGCCGGCTACCTGGGTCCGGATGTTCCAGCCGACGCACTCATCTGGCAGGATCCGATCCCCGAGGTGGATTACCCGCTGATTTCCGAAAGCGCCGCCGACGACCTCAAGGAAGCCATTCTTGAGTCCGGCCTCACGGTGCCCGAGCTCGTCCGCACGGCCTGGGCGTCTGCCTCCACCTTCCGGGGGTCAGACATGCGCGGTGGCGCCAACGGTGCCCGTCTTGCCCTGGCGCCCCAGAAAGACTGGCCGGCCAATAACCCACAGGAACTGGACAAGGTGCTCGCAACGTTGGAAGAGATCCGTGCCGAGTTCAACCAGGGCAGCCTGTTCCGCAGCAGCCAGGTATCGCTGGCTGACATGATCGTGTTGGGCGGGGCCGCAGCCATCGAAAAAGCCGCCGCCGATGCGGGCTACGACATCGAGGTGCCGTTCACCCCGGGGCGTGCCGATACCACCCAGGCACTCACTGACGTGGAGGCCTTTGCGGTACTGGAACCCAAGGCGGATGGCTTCCGTAACTACTTCACCCAGGATGCGGTAATGAGCCCCACCGACAGCCTGGTGGACAAGGCCGATTTGCTGACCCTGTCGGTCCCGGAAATGACGGTATTGGTCGGCGGCATGCGTAGCCTCAATGCCAATGCCGATGGCGTACAACACGGTGTCTTTACCGACCGCCCCGGTACCCTCAACAACGATTTTTTCGTCAACCTGTTGAGCATGTCGACCCGCTGGCAGCCGTCTTCAGATAACGAAGGATTGTACGAAGGGCTGGACCGGGAAACCGGCAAACAGAAATGGACCGCCACCCCGGTGGACCTGATTTTCGGATCCAACGCCGAGCTGCGTGCCGTTGCCGAATACTACGCCATGAATGGAAATGACGAGGCGTTCGTCAATGACTTCGTCGCGGCCTGGACCAAGGTAATGAACCTGGACCGTAACCGCTTCTGAGCAACCCGTTGCTGACTATTAGCAACCCTCTTGACGGCGGCACCAGAGACACTCTGTGCCGCCGTTTTTTTGTTTCGCAATACATTTTCTGTCACCGTCATACCGCTCCGACTGCGCCACTTTTCTACATCCCGCCGCCTTCTGTTCACCCGCAAAGAAACAGCGAATAAAAATATGTAGAGCCACACCGCTCACCGCCCTTTACCGCCCTTCCTCCGTGCTAGTCTCCGGCAACAGGAATGTGACCAATAACAACAAGGGAGACCGCTGTGGCAAAGCCGTATCGCATCATTATCTGGAGCCCCGGTGACATGGGCGGGCGTGCCTTGAAGACCGCATTGCAGTCACCGTTATTTGAGGTGGTGGGAGTCAAGGTCTTCAGCCCGCACAAACATGGCGTGGATATTGGCGAGCTGGTCGGGCTACCTGCCACCGGCGTCAAAGCCACGACCCGAAAGGAAGAGATCCTTGCTCTGGACGCAGACTGCGTGATTCACACACCGACCACACCGGCACTGCTGGAAGGTGCCGATGCGGATGTGGTCGAGCTGTTAGCCTCTGGCAAAAATGTGGTCTCCGGCGCGTCCTATCACAACCCTTCCATGCACACCTGGCTGTCGGAATCGCAACCGGCGCTCTCTGTCTTGCGCACCGTGGGCAACATGAAAGTGACCGGCGACGTGTTTGGCCCGAAAGAGAAGCAGGCACTGTCCGCACTCAAGCAGATCATGAAAGCGGTGGATTCTTCCCCCGGCCAACGCCTGCATCCCATGTTGGAAAAACTGGCGGGCAAAGTGCTCGACCGGGTGCTGCCTCGACGGCTGGACGGTGACACCTTTCAGCAGGCCTGTTTGCAAGGCGGCAGCTCGCTGTTCGGTACCGGCTTGCACCCCGGGGTCATGGTCGAGCAAGTGCTATTGCGCCTGGCCAGCCTGATGGAGGACGTGGAGCAGGTGCACTTTCTGGAGGTTGGTGATTTGTCGGCCGCGCCGGACGGCATGTGGGGCGGACTGGAAAGCCTGGGCTACGGCATGCCACTCGAATCCGTAGATTCCAACCATGCCATTGCCCTGATGCAACATTTCTATTTCAACGCCGTACTCGGCAATGTGGCACATCAACTGTATGGCATTGGTCCGGAACGGATCCGGGTGGAACGTCACGTCTATGCCTGTCCGGCCCGGGTAGAAATTGCCGCCGGCGGCACCGTGATCAAACCCGGCACCGTGGGAGCCATTCACATGACCTACCGCGGGTACATCGATGACAAGCTCTTCATGACCAATGAAGAGTGCTGGCACGTGGGGGGCGGCAACGCGCATCTGGGACCAGACCATCCCGACAGTCTGGCCGGCGGCCATCTGATCACCCTGGAAGGCAAGCCCGGTCGCATCACCCTGCGCTCGGAACCGGAAGATGATTCTTTCGAAGCAGACTGGTCCGCTGTCACCGACATTTCCGTGAAAGCCATTCTCGACAGCATTCCGGTTGTGTACGCCGCCGCCCCTGGCGTGGTGACCCCGGATCTTGCCCCCCGCTACCGTCTGGAGGAAGCATGAGCACAAAACGTCTTTCCATTGCCGTGCTCGGCAGCGGCACCCTGGCCGACACCCTCGCCCAACAGATCAAGGCGGACCCGGCACTGGCGCTATCGTGCACCGTCACTGATCCCCGGCAACTCACAGCCAGTGCCGTTTGTGTTGCCTATTTGCCCACTGCTGAGGTATCGCTGACCCAGGCATCGGAGCAGATACAGGCATTGCTGACAGAGGGGAGAAACGTGGTCACCTCCTTGCCTGCCAGCGCCCTGGGTAAAGCCGCGATCCTGTCTGCCTGCAAGCAGGGGAAAAGCACTTTCCATGGCAGTGGCGGTTTTCAGAATGCCCTGCCGGTCCGTTTCAATCGCGCCTTTGCGGCCATTACCCGAGACATCAGTGACATAGCCCTGGTAGAAGAACGTTCCGTCAGCCGGGAAGTCGCACACAACGACATCAGCAACAGCACGTATCAGGACAGCTTGCATACGCTCAGCGAAGCCGTGTTTGGCAACCGGAAAGACGATGTCGCCCTCGACACCCAGCACATCGCCCTTGAACCCAATGCCAACCCACCCCGCATTGGCGGCATCTCCGGCGCCGAGCCGCACACAGTGATTCGACGCTCATTGGGCAAACACGCCAGCTACGACTCCCTGTGGTCCGACCCCGGTGATGGCCGCACAGCGTTGCGCTATCACCTGCACACCCGCAGCGCGGATGCCGTGGGGCATGCCACCATCACCCTCGATGGTGACGGCCAGCAGGACCCTTCGTGCTATCTTGAATCCCGCCTGCTGCACGCCGCGTTGGCGGCCAACGTCCACAGCGCGCCCGGGATTCTGCACCACGAACTCGACATCAATGCTGTGAAAGCTGATGACCGTCTTTAGCAGGCGGCTGAAAAGCCCCCTCTATGGGTCAAAAGGTAAAGAGCAGCACGCTTTTGAAGGTGTCGGCCCACCCATCGGCTCTTCACCTTCGAAGGAAGCGCAACAACGAGCTGGGATCCGCCTGGAGGCAAGATGATCGATCTTTATTACTGCCCGACGCCCAACTGTCAGAAGATAGCCATTGCGCTGGAGGAGCTGGGCCTGGCGTATCAGGTCCACCCCATCGATATCACCGGTGGCGATCAGAACACGGCGGCCTACCAGGCCATCTGTCCGAACCGTAAAGTCCCGGCCATCGTCGACCCGCAGGGCCCCGAGGGGCCTCTCACCCTGTGGGAGTCTGGTGCCATTCTTACCTATCTGGCCGACAAGACAGGCACATTACTGCCGCACGACCCTGCGGCACGGGCAACGGCCATGCAGTGGCTATTCTGGCAAACCAGCTATCTCGGGCCGATGATGGGCCAGCTGCATCACTTCGTGCAGTACGCCCCGGAAAAAATCGATTACGCCATCAAACGGTATGGGGATGAAGCCGAACGTTTGCGCCAACTGCTTGATGCTCATCTGGCCGGACGGGATTTTATCGCCGGGGACTATTCCATCGCCGACATCGCCTGCCTGCCCTGGTTACACATGTTCCGCTTCAAGTATCCACACCCCAGGCCCTACCCGAATCTGGAAGCCTGGATCAATCGACTACTGGCACGGCCTGCGGTACAGAAAGGACTGAGCGTGGATCTGGACAAGATCAAACCGGTGGTCATCGGTGCAGCCCCCGTCACCGATGAAGTGCGAAAGCATTTGTTTGCCAGCTACCAGACGCCTCCGGACTGAGCCGGGCTTCACCTTTGGCTTTTCTCCGCACAGGGGCTCAAGAAACAGAGACACAGAACCCACGGAAAGAAAACTTTTTCCCGTGGGTTCTGTGACGCCGAACCTCGCCATCAACGCGCTATAAATGCTCGGGTTTATACAGCAGGAAACGGGATAGCGCCGGAATCATCACCAGCGCCCCGATCATGTTCCACAGGAACATGAACGTCAGCAGGATGCCCATGTCCGCCTGAAACTTGATAGGCGAGAAAGCCCAGGTGCACACCCCGGCGGCCAGGGTCAGGCCAATCAGACCGACGATCTTGCCGGTAAAGCGCAGTGCCTTGGCGTAAGCCACCGGCAGGGAATCCCCCTGGCGCTGATTGGCCAGCTGAATACTCAACAGGTACAGCGCATAGTCCACACCAATACCCACCCCCAACGCGATCACCGGCAGGGTTGAAACCTTGATCCCGATGCCCAGCAACACCATCAGTGCTTCGCACAGCATGGAGGTAATGATCAACGGCACCAACGCTACCACCACGGCACGCCAGCTACGGAAATTGATCAGACACAATAGCCCCACCGCCAGATACACCAGCAGCAGCATCCAGTAGGTGGCCTGTTTGACCACAATATTGGTGGCCGCGTCGATACCGGCAGAACCCGCCGCTAACAGGAATTCCACGTCGTCACGGTTATGGGTTCGGGCGAACGCTTCGGTCACCTGCACCACCCGCTCCAGCGTTTCGGCCTTGTGGTCGGTCAAGAATGCCATCAGAGCTCCGGTGCTGCGGTCTTCGGTAATCAACTCCGGATTGGACACCCCAATCTGATTGAGCGTGTCGGTGATCACCGCCGGGTCACGGTTGATCGAAGCCCACTTCAGGTTGCCTTCAAAAAATCCGGGGGTGATACGGCGCACCAGACTGGCGCCGGCAATAGTGGTCTGCACGCCCGGTGTGGCACGCAGCACCTGTTCCAGGCGGTCCTGTTCCATGAGGGTTTGGTAGCTTCCCATGCCGCCATCTTTACTGCGCATCATGACCACAAACACGTCACTGGACAGTCCGAAGTTATGGCGGATGAATGCCGTATCCTGGTTATAGCGGGAGTCCGTTCGCAGCTCCGGGGCCCCGGCATCCAGATCACCGATACTGATATCCGTGCGAATGATCATGGCCACCACAAACAGACCGGCAAACACCACAATCGCCCCGCTGGCCGCTCTGCGTTCCGTGAACTTTTCCAGATAATGAAAAACCGGATGATGACTTTCGCTACCTGCTACGCTTCGCGCCGCTCCGCGCTGGCTGACCCCGGTAAACGACAACAACACCGGCAACAACACCAGGTTGGTGAAGACCAGAATCACAATACCGATACTGAGCGTGATCACCATGTCGCGGATTACCGGAATATCGATAATCGCCAGCACCGCAAACCCCACGGCATCGGCCAGCAAGGCCGTCAGCCCGGCGGCAAATAACCGCCGAAAGGTATAGCGAGCCGCCACATAACGATGGGTCCCCCGGCCGATATCTTCCATGATGCCATTCATTTTCTGCACACCATGGGAGACACCAATGGCAAAAACCAGGAACGGCACCAGAATCGAATAAGGGTCTGCCACAAACCCCAGCAGCTGCATGCTGCCCAACTGCCAGCTAACGGCAATCAGCGAACACAACAACACCAGCAAGGTGCTTTTTGCGCAACGGGTGTAGAGAAAAATAATGACCACGGTGATCAACGCCGCGATCAGAAAGAACAACGCTACTTCGGCAAGGCCATCAATCAGGTCCCCCACCAGTTTGGCAAAACCGATGATATGGATACTGACGTGTTCATCTTCGAGGCTACGGATTTCCTTTTCCAATGCATGGGAAAAGGCGGCATAGTCCATCGGCTCACCGGTGTGCGGATCGTTCTTCAACAACGGCACGACAATCAGCGAGGATTGCTCATCTGCAGAGACCAACGAGCCGACAATACCGGCACGCATAATGTTGTAACGCAGCTCGGCCAGGCTTTGCGCAGAGCCGTCGTAGTCATCCGGCATTACCGGGCCGCCGACAAAACCGTACTCACTGATTTCGGTCCAGCGCACCAACGGTGTCCACAGCGACCGCATGAACGAACGATCTACTCCGTCGAGCAGGAAGATGCGGTCATTGATGGCACGCAGCCGCTCCAGATACTCCGGATCATAGATATCACCCTGCTTGTGATGCACCGCAATGCGGACCGAGTCCCCCAGCCCCCTCAACTCATCGCTGACATCGAGATAGTTCTGAATATAGGGGTGGCCATGGGGGATCATCCGTTCAAAACTGGCATTGACCGTGAGCTTGCTGGCGTAAAACCCCAGCAAGCCGGTCAGCACAATGCAAAAAAGCAGAATCGCAACGCGGTGGTTAAAGATCACCCGCTCAATAAGATTGCCAGACTGTTTGTCAAAATCGTCAAGATGCCGGACCACCGGCATGCCATCGGGACGAGATGGGGTTGCCATAGCCGGTTACTCCTCGAGCTGTACTGCAGGGTCGTCTGACGACGACAAAGGAACACTGAACACACCGGCAAGGCTGCTGGCAATCAGGCGGTGTCGGGTTGTGGCCAGCGCCGTAAACGGCACCGGGGGAACTGGCAGCGCAGTGAAACTGCTCCCCTTGTCCGTTGAGGCTTTGATGCCGCCACCGGCACTGGCAAACAGCGTGATCGCCGGTGTGCTTAGCCCATCGCTGATACCCACCGTAAATCCCGCCTCGACGGGCGCCCATGTCTCCCCACCATCGCGGCTTTCGCGAATGGTGCCACGCAGACCGTAAGCCATCAGTTGATCCGGACTACCGGTAATACCAAAAAAGCTGCCACGATAGCCGCTTTCCAGACGCTCGAAATAGCGTTCATCACGATCAAGGCGGAACACCGTACCCCGTTCACCGGCGATAAAAATATCGTCACCGATTTTTTCCAGCGCATTCAGGTTTAACGCCATGGGGTTGTCGATGCGATGCAACCAGGGCTGCCAGCTCTGGCCACCGTCGGAGGTATGGGCGATCATGCCGAAAGACCCCACCACATAGCCTTCTTCAGGGTTTTCAAAATACACGTCCAGCCACGGCAGGCTTGGCCCTTCGCGGAAATTCATGGCCATTTCATCCAGCAGCCTGGCGGATTGTTCGGCATCAAAGCCGTTGTCCTGTTGATAATAATCCGTGAACGGTTGCTCTGAGAGGCGCCCATCCAGCTGTCTCTGCCACTGCTTTCCACCATCTCGGGTATGCAGTACCAGACCATCATGGCCGACGATCCAGCCTTGTTCGGCATTCAGCATGAACACACTGGTCAGGTCCGAGCTGACTGGCGGTATCACCTGCTGCCAGCTTTCTCCTGCATTTTCCGATCGAACAACTACCCCGCGCAGCCCTACCGCCAGCACCAGATCATCATGTGCAGCCACTGAAAGAAGCGGTTTTTTCCAGGGTTCGCTCACAGCGCGAGGGGGGCTATCCAGTGGATCGTGGAAATCATTTGCAAACGCGGCGCCTGCCATCAAGGCACACAGCAGGGCACCGGCAGGAACCAGAGCACGCAGAAATATCATTATTTTTATCCTGTTGACGTTGCTGACCAAAGGCCGCGTGATCAAAGGTGACACCAGAAGGGTTCCCTTCTTCCAGCGCCACCGTGTCGGTTGCTATCGCCTTAACGAACCCCTGAGGCGCGCAGGGCATCCGGAACAAACAGGTTCTTGTTGATCACTTCATCGTGGGGGCGCAGGTAGTTACGCTTGCTGCCGCCCAACCAGTTGGCCATCACGTAGTTGTTTTTCACCAGGTCATACATCACAAACGAGTTGGTCCAGATGGCTTGCTTGTCGTACATGAAAACCGGATTGATCATCCCTACCCGGTACAGTTCGCCGGCATGGTCATAGGTTTCCACCATGAGCATGGCCCAGGTGTCTTCATCGATATAGAAACGGCGCTTGCTGTACACATGTCGCGCACCTTCCTTGAGGGTGGCCTCCAGAACCCAGACGCGATGTTTTTCCCAGCGCCAGTAATCCGGGTTGACGTGGTTCTTGCCGAAAATCTCGTCCGGGTCGAGGCCGACCTGGTTCAGACGGTTGTTGTTGTAGGGAACAAAAATTTCCTTTTTGCCCACCATCTCAAAGTTGAATCGATCCGGGCGCCCTTCAAACAACGACACTTCATCGTAGAAAATGGCACCGCCATAGCTGGAAGCCGGGGTGTCATACCCGAAGTCAGGCGCAATCCGTACCCGTCGCTGACCCGGGGTATAGACATAGAACACCTGATCCGCTTTTTGATAATCCTGTGAGTAGTACCACAGCACCTGCCGCCCGGACTGGGCCGGTGGCCCAAGATATTTGGCCCGCACTTTCTGTTTGTAGTCGCCATCAAGGCTGTCGCGCTCGGTATCCTGTGTCAGTTTGTTGGACTGCAGATACAGATCCGCCAACAGGGTTCGGTGACCAGAGGCATCCACCAGGTAAGAGGGCATCCGGTATTCCAGCGAAGCAGGCTCAGGGCGGTTGAAATGGTTCCACAGCAACTCATAGCCATCTTTGGGTTGCGGGAAAGGTACCGGCCCGTAAGTGTTTTCCACTCCCTCGCCATCATGCACCAGCCTGGACCGGGTGGCATTGAGCTTCACCTGCTCCAGCTCCCAGTCGCTGTAACGCTGGGTACGGTGCGTGGGGTAAATATCCATCCGGTAGGTCGAAAAACGTTTCATCAAGCCCTTCACCCCTTCGGTGAGGAACTCACTGTATTGCGCCATATTTTCCGGCGTCACGGAATAGAGCGGTTTTTCATCCGCGAAGGGATCCAGGTACTGTCCACGCCCGTCCTTGTGTCCCTCCGGTATTGGCACGCCGCTGTCAGGATAGGCAGGGATCGAGCCATCGGCGTTGGCGCCCTGAACCGCCCCCCAGGGGGTCAGTGTTTCGGCTTGCACCAGTGAGGGTATCGCCATCGACAGTGAACCACACAACAGGGCTGCCATACTTTTTTGCATCAATCTCGGTTTCGTTCTCATCGTTATTCCCCTGATCAAAGTGTGTTCAGAATGAGGCTTCAAAAGACAGCGACACCCAGTCACGGTCATTCAGGAAGTAGTAGCCGTTACCCTTGCTGGTATAGCCCGGCGTAGCATCAATGTCTTTCTGTCGGTATTGGTAGCCCGCATAGGAAAGCGAGAAGGTGTAGTTACGGTAGAGCGTCGCGGAAATACCGGCGGAATACACCACGGAGCCCTGGAAGCCACCACTCAGCGTGGCCCCGGTCCCGTAGGCACCCCAGGTGGCGCTAACCGGCGCCGACAGATCAAGGCCGGGTGCCGCCTGCAGCCATTGCGGTTCAAAGCGAGCGGCCACGTTGATCACATCACGCGTGGAGCAGCCATCCCATTTGTCATCACCCACCGGGCAACCGTCATAGCCTTCCCCGCGGTACAGGTGCTCATTGTCATTCACGTCCAGCAGCCGCCCCCACGCGACTTCCACGCTGGCGCTACCGGTGTCATAAAACGCGGTGGGTTCCAGTCCTGCCAGGGCATTCACCACCATATGGAAACTGTCACCGGTGGCGCCCATGCTGCCGTCGGTACCCGGCGTCGCAATGGCAGACGAGTTCAGCGCGGTGTTGTGCCGGTAGGACATCTCTGCCCCCACACTCAGATCACCGATTTGCTTGTCGATGCTCAGGCCGACCAGGTCGACCCCCTGGTTATAGGAAGAGTGATAACTTGCCGGCACCATAAAGACCGGGTCGAGTACGGCAATCGGTGCCCAGGGCTGCGTTTCATCCATGCGGCGGTAATAGGCGCCTACCGTGCCGGCGAGAAAATCCGGCGACCAGCGCAATGACACACCATGGTTGTTATTGTTGTTATCCGGTTCGTAGGAAGGGCTGCGCCTTGCCGCATAACCGTTCGGGAAGCCCGGTGTGCCCGGTGCCACCAGCGGCCACTGGTCCGGGCCCTTGAACATGAAATCAATGAAGCCCAGATAGGTGCCCCCTTCCGGGAAGCGGTTACTGTCCCAGCCATAGAAATATTGCGCCGCCAGCGTCAGATCCCGGGTAAGGGGAATCTGCATGTACACCTGCTCTCTGGGCAAAAACAACTCACTGAGGTCAGATCCCGGCGTCGCCAGCGACTTACCCAGGTTCAACGGGCTTTGCGAATAAGAAATACTGTGGAACCCCTGAAAGAGCGATATGCCCCAGTATTGAGTCTGTTGCCCGACTTTCAGTGAAAGGGTGCGATCGCCAATGGGAATATTGGCAAAGGCAAACGCATCCAGCAGCTCGGCGCCTTCAACGTAGAAACGTTCGGTGTAGTGTGAGTAACGATCGTTATCGTAACTGGAACCCAGTGCAGCGAATTCCGGTGCGGTCTCGACCTTGTCATCATAGGCAAAGTCTTTCCAGACCGAACCACTGACCCGGGCACCGAATTTTCCCTTGTAGGAGATATCCAGCTCGGAAAGCAACGAGGAGCGGTTGGTCACGATATCGCCGCTGTCACTGAACTTGTAATCCGACTCATCAAAACGCGGATCATAGGCGATGTCGTCATCCACCCCCTGGGTGCGGACACCAACGATGTGCCGAAAGGTGTTATCCCAACGAATCATCCAGTCCGGGTTGTAACCAATCTCCATGGCCATTACCGGTTGGGCCCACAACGTACAGGCCAATACGGAAAACAGCGGCACACCGGAGGGTAACAGGGGAAGCTTTTTCAGACAGGCAGGGCTGGGGCGTTCTGGTCTTGTTCTCATTGGTCCCTCGCTTTCAATCTTGTCTATAAAACGATGCCTTTCAGAGCCCGCCTGCGGTTCTTCGGCTTGGCCAGTGGCACGTTCCGACACCACCCTTTTTTTCTTATGGGGTCGCGGCATTGAACCGTTTGTTGTTTTTTTTCGTCCAGACAGAAAATCTGGGAATTTGACGCAAGTGATCAGTCCGGCTCACCGGAGCCCGCCATTTCTGTGCGCCAGCATCTGGAAAATACCGGCATCAACCACGTAGGATATGCGCGCCATTTTCGCCTCTGTCTTCACATGGTGAAAAATCCGCGAACGTCGCCGATTTAGACAAATATAGGCGGATTGTTTTCTGGGACGCTTTTGCCAGAATGCGCCTCTTTCACTATTTTCACTCCTGCCAACGGGGCCCGCGAGCTGGGTTATTTCTCACCCAAAAATGTAAATCGAGACGCAGGTCACTCTCCTTGTAGTCCTTCCTCACCTCTTATGAATTTGTCTAACGGCTTCCGCTTTGCAAAAATGGCGCTATCAAAAAAACAAGAATCTGCCTGCGTCACCATCGGCAGCAACGCTGGGGAAAGGGGATCATGAGGAAAATGATTCGTTGCGGTCACGTAGCCATGGCGGCTGCGTTTACGCTGGCCTGGCCGGGTTACGCCCAGGCAGGAAACAACCAGAACATCTATCATGTCTCTGGTTCTCTGGAAGATGGCTATTACGGCTATTCGTCTCATTCACCGGAGCGATACCGCTTCCTGCTGGTGCAAAACGGCGTGCCGGTGATTTATCTGCCTCGCAGCCAGAACACCCACTGTGAATACCCGAAAACGGTCAAAGACTATTTTTTCAGTAGCTCTGCAGATAAAGCCACCATTACCCTGTTGGTCGGCTCACAACTTTCCGCCACCCCTTCTACCCTGCGCCGCAATACCATCCGGGGGAGCGCTGGCATTGCGCCGATCAGCAAAGTACGCACCGACAAACATTTCCCCTGCACCGGCCGGATAGAGCGACGCAACCACTAGAGATTTCGCCCACCCTGTAGGAGCCATGCTCGCATGGCGATGTTGATGAGCCCTCGCTGTGGCTCGGGATCGCCATGCGAGCATGGCTCCTACAAGAGGCAGGCATTCTCGGATTTCCGGGAAAGCCTGATGCCCCCTTTTGCCGTAGGAGCGTCGGTTATTCGCTCCGCTCACCCCTTCGGGGCCGCCCTGCGGGCGTTCCTTCGCTGCGCTCGGTGGCGGCGCGATCCCAGACCAGGATCAAAAGC
>Ga0208203_1000248_pt1 | contig 26151 bp, 26 predicted proteins | sample DeeseametaMP2914_FD_184167 | JGI IMG/M metagenome (GOLD analysis project Ga0208203, IMG submission 184167) | Marine microbial communities from the Deep Atlantic Ocean - MP2914 (SPAdes) | ecosystem: Environmental > Aquatic > Marine > Oceanic | place: West of Santa Cruz de la Palma, Atlantic Ocean...
TCATGAGGTGACGCGGCGTAGGCCAGGCTCATGCATTGGCGACGGTGTTTATGATAGCTCTCGAATACATCAATCAATGCACCCAGCCGCTGCCGTGGCCGATGGGTGCCAGCAGTGGCCGCATCCAGTTCACTGAAGAATTTGAGGTCGTAGTCCTGAAGTAGCTCGGTAAGCAGTCTCTCGCGGCTCTGGAAGTGATAGTGCACAGAGCTGGATTTGATGCCTGCGGCTTTTCCCAGTTCACGAAAGCTGGCGGCCGCCAGATTCGCTTGTTGAATCTGGTCGATTGCAATGTGTTTCAGCTGGGCGCGCGTCTCGGACATGGTGCCTCCCTGTCTCCTGTTCTTTACCGGAAAAATCCAGCAGATGAACTAAGCTTTGATGAGATTGACTCGATCAGGACTGACCATGTTACGCGTGCTTATTTTCATACTGCTACCTCTGTTTGCGACTGGCTGCCTGGAGGAAGAGGAATCGGACGACATTGTTAACGATCAGGGCGATAGCGTCTCTGATCCGACATTGAGGCTGAACGGTTTGTGGAATGGTCAGCTTGATCAGGCCGGGGCATTGAGGATGCTGATGTATAACGGCAATGTGTTCGGCTTTGATGAAACCATCGCATTTTACGGCACAGTGGCACTCGATAACGATAGTGCTACAGCGACAATGACCTTGAGTGGTTACTCCTACACCACCAGTGACACTGCAGCGAACCAGTTTGTTGCAGGGGGCGCGCCGGAAGATTTCACCCTCTCAGGCCTGCTTTATCCGACGACGACAACCGATGACACGCTCGTTGGTGACTACGACAGTGACACGGCTCCGGGCGGCTTTACCCTGAGTAACGACGGTACCTGGGATACGAACTCGCGGCTGGCGACCTTGCGTGGCAAGTGGATGTCGACGGGCTACGAACTTTATCTCACCGAGGTAGGCGACGAGCTCTCATTCCGTGAGGTCAGTGTTGCGACCCCGGCAACCGGTTGCACGACACGTGGGACGATCCGGATTCTCAATGAAGAGGTCAACCTTTATACCGTTCAGTTGTCAGAGCGTAAGAATTGTCCCGGTTTTAACGTCACCAACGCGCCGGGCTATGCCTCGGTTAACGCCAATGGCGAGCTGGAGTTGTTCATACGCAAAGAAGAAGAGCTTCTTTATGCGCGCTACACCTCGGCAACGGCCACAACAGATACAGCCACAGATACGACGACGGATGAAACAACAGACGAGACCGCAGAAGCGACAGAATAACTCCAAATCTCTGTGAATAACTCTGTAGAAAACCTGAATAAAATTTCAGGAAAACATGTTTAAGTTTCTGGATAACCTAAAAAGCTGATAGGTCACTCAATAAATATCCACATTAATGTACAGGGTTATCCACATCCTGAGTCCCGGTAATTACTGACTTCTTTCCATTTTTGCCACCCTTGTGGAAAAAACTATCCCTGTTTATACATGACTGAAAATGGTTGTGTATAAACCATCTGTACAAAATTCAAACACTGGCTATCAGGTTGAGTTCCCGGGTGCTACAATACGCGCCCTTTTTATATTGGGTGGGCTTAAGCGCCTGCCCATGAACCGGAACTGAGGTGAGTTGTGGATTATCCCGTTCGTTATGACGTGATTGTTGTTGGTGGTGGACACGCCGGAACCGAGGCGGCGTTGGCGTCGGCCCGTACCGGCGCGAAGACACTGCTGCTGACGCATAACACAGACACCGTGGGTGTGATGTCCTGCAACCCAGCCATTGGCGGCATCGGCAAAAGCCACCTGGTGAAAGAAATTGATGCCCTCGGCGGTGCCATGGCGCGCGCTACCGACAAAGCCGGTATTCAGTTCCGTACGCTTAACAGCCGTAAAGGTCCGGCCGTGCGTGCCACCCGTGCCCAGGCCGACCGCGCGCTGTACCGCAGTGCGATCCGCAATATTGTCGAAAACCAGCCGAATCTGGATATCTTTCAGGCCGCCTGTGATGACCTCATCATGCAGGGCGATGGCGTTGGTTCGACCGTGGCGGGCATCGTCACCAATACCAACATGCGTATTCACGCGACCAGCGTGGTGTTAACAGCCGGCACCTTCCTTGGCGGACTTATCCACATTGGTATGGAAAACCACTCAGGTGGCCGTGCCGGTGATCCGCCGGCGATTGCGCTGGCAAAACGTCTGCGCGAAATGCCGTTTAATGTGGGTCGCCTGAAAACCGGCACGCCTGCGCGTATTGATCGTCGTTCTGTGGATTTCTCTGTGATGCAGGAGCAGCCGGGCGATACGCCGCTGCCGGTGATGTCTTTTATGGGCTCTGTGGATGAGCACCCTGAGCAGGTGAGCTGCTACATCACGCACACTAACGAGCGTACCCACGACATTATCCGCGCGAATCTGGACCGTTCGCCGATGTTTGCGGGTGTGATTGAGGGTGTGGGCCCGCGTTACTGCCCGTCGATTGAAGACAAAGTCACGCGCTTTGCGGATAAGACCAGCCACCAGATTTTTGTGGAGCCAGAAGGCCTGAACAGCAACGAGCTGTACCCGAACGGTATTTCGACCTCACTGCCTTTTGATGTGCAGCTGGATCTTATCCACAGCATGGCCGGCTTCGAAAACGCCCACATTACGCGCCCGGGTTACGCTATCGAATACGATTATTTCGACCCACAAGATCTCAAACACAGCCTTGAAACCAAGTTTGTGAATAACCTCTGGTTTGCTGGCCAGATCAACGGCACCACAGGTTATGAAGAAGCCGGTGCTCAGGGCCTGCTGGCCGGTGCCAATGCGGCGCTGCGCGCTCTGGAGAAAGACGCCTGGGTACCGCGTCGTGATCAGTCTTATATCGGCGTGCTGGTTGACGACCTGATCACGATGGGCACCAAAGAGCCGTATCGTATGTTTACTTCCCGAGCGGAGTACCGTCTGGTGCTGCGCGAAGATAACGCCGATTTGCGCTTAACCGAAGTTGGTCGCGAGCTGGGCCTGGTTGATGACGAGCGTTGGGCCGCGTTTACCGCTAAGCGGGAAGCCATCGAGACCGAAGCTCAGCGTTTAAAAACGACCTGGGTGCAGCCCAATACCGACGAGGCCAAAGCGCTCGAAGGCATGGGTGAAGCGGCGATCGCGCGTGAGTACAACCTGCACGACCTGCTGAAACGTCCGAAGCTGACGTATTCTCAGGTCGCGAATCTGAAAGGTGAACCCGTCAGCGATCAGCAGGTTGCCGAACAGGTTGAGATTCAGGCGAAGTACGATGGTTATATCGCCCGTCAGCTGGAAGAAATCGAACAGCTGCGCCGCTATGAAAACACCCTGCTGCCAGAAGACCTCGACTACGATGCGATCGGCGGCCTGTCGAACGAAGTGAAGCAGAAACTCAATACCGTACGCCCGGCCACTCTGGGTGTTGCGTCACGCATTTCCGGCCTGACTCCGGCAGCGATCAGTCAGATTCTGATTCATCTCAAGAAGCGCAATCTGGCAGGGAAGATGAGCGCCTGATTCCCGGTTGGGTTGAAAGTGTAACCAGACAGGTTACAATGCTGTGAGAATAAGGATATTCGATGGCAATCAAGAGTTTTAAGAGTAAAGCGCTCAAAAAGTTCTGGCAGGGCGATGTCAGCAAGGTGAAAGCCGACCATGTGGATAAGATCAAAGACATCTTGTCCGTCATGCATGCTTCGCATCATCCGCAGGATCTCAAAGCTGTGTTTCCTTCGTTTGAAGAAAAGAAAGGTTCCGGCGCGGGAGTTTTTTCTATTCAGGTGAATGGCAACTGGCGAGTGACGTTTCAGATCGAAACCGATGGTGCCATTCTTGTCGACTATCTTGATTACCACGGCAAAAATATCAGAGCGGTGAAGTAATTATGTCAATGAATGCAGAGCCTGTTGCAGGACCAGCTTTTCAGCCCTCCCATCCGGGCGAAATTTTTAAAAACCAGATTTTGAGTCGTTATGACTTATCCATTTCTGAAGCTGCCCGTCGCTTGGGGGTTTCTCGCAAACACCTGACGAACTTCTGCAACGCACACGTGCCTTGCTCAACCGACCTTGCCCAACGAATTGCGGCCGCGACGGACTCAGGCATTGCCATGTGGATAAACTTGCAGGCGGCTTACGACACATGGGCAGCTGAACATAGGGAAGTACCAGACGTTCAGTCATTTCTGTGAATCAGCGTTGGTTCTGGGTTTGAAGCGGTCAGAATCCCCTCTACTGCGACTCCAGCAGGTCGGTTAACACCGGCGGAATAAACTGCCGCTTCACGGTGACTGCGTAGAAATTTTCGAACACATTCGGCAGCGTCATATGCACCTTCAGGGTGCCTTGCTTGATTTCATCTTTGACGACGACGGTGGGCAGAACAGTAAGGGCACCGGTATCCCGTGCCAACAGTCGCAGCATCGCCATATCGTCGGCCTCAGCGAGTATGTCTGGCTCGTACTGCCAACGGCTGCAGAACGCATCGAAGGCCGCCCGGATTTCTGTCTGTGGCGCCGGCAGTACCCAGCGTTTCTCCTGATACCCCTCTGGAAATGAGTCTCCGTCGATGATGCCGTCCGGGCCGACAACGGCGACGGGCTGATTAGCGATCAGCTGACTTTGCCAGAGATCCTGCTGCCCTTCGCTGACGACATTGGTATTGGTCAGGATGACATCCAGCTGATGATTGCGCAGACCATTGAGCAGGTTCGCCATGCCTTGGGCGTGCAGACTGAAGCGCACATCCCGGCGCTCTATCAGGGGGGTAATAAAGCCCTCAATGAAGTTACGGGACATGGTCGACAGCACGCCAATTCTGAGCTGCTGAACTTCGGGTGCGATGCCACGTTTTACCAGTGCCTCCAGCTCTTCGCCACGCTTGAAGATATCCCCTGCGTATGTAAGTACTCGCTGACCCTGATCGGTCAGGATCAGTCTGCGCCCCTGCCGTTCGAACAGCCGGGTGTTCATATTGTCTTCCAGCGTGCGGATCTGGGCGGACAGCGCGGACTGAGACACGTGGAGCTGACGCGCCGCTTCAGTCAGGTTGCCCAGCGTGGCAACTCGCCAGAAGTAATACAGGTGGTGATAATTCAGACGGCTCATCGGGGGCAGTTCTCTGTTGGCGGTCAGTGGACTGGTTGTCTTCGTTCATAAAAAGAGAACGATATGTGAGTTTATATCTATTTTACATGAATACCTTCGCGGCTGGATACTCTACGCACATCTGAACAGGAGGATGCGTACCATGAGTATTTCCCCTCTGCTGGTTTCTGTAATGGTAGTAGCGGCAATCCCGCTTCTATTGCTGGCAGGAGCCTCCCTCGCTGGTTTGCAGAGCCGGTCTGTAACAATCACTGAATCCATGCGCTGGCAGTGTGCCTGGCGTGCATCGCAGTTGGTGGCTGTATTTACTGCGTTACTGATCGCCGGCGTCGCCTGGTATGGCAGCCCGGAATTGCCTTTCTTCAGTATTGACCCGCTGCGACTGGCGCTGTTGACCTTACTGTCGGTGATGGCGTTGGTGGTCGTGAAATTTTCGCGTCGCTACCTGGCATCTGATCCCGGTTTTGGCCGCTATCTGCGCTGGTTGTTGCTGACGCTGGCGGCTGTCGCGCTGGTGTTCATCAGTGATCATCTGTTGTTGTTTGCCGCAGGCTGGATTGCGATCAGTCTGTCACTGCATCAGCTGTTGATGTTTTTCCCAGAGCGGCCGCGCGCGGCACTGGGCGCACACAAAAAGTTTCTGCTGGCTCGTGTTGCTGAAATCTCTCTGCTGACTGCTTTCTGGTTACTGTGGCAGCAGCATGGCACAGCGTCGATTGATGAAATTATTGCGGCGTACGCAGCCCCGGTAGGTCTGAGTCTGGAAGAGCAGGTTGCGGCGGTGCTGATTGCTGTGACGGCGTTGATTAAGTGTGCGCAGTTGCCGATGCATGGTTGGCTGATTCAGGTCGTTGAGGCGCCGACACCTGTGTCGGCGCTGCTGCATGCGGGGGTTATTAATCTAGGTGGCTTCCTGCTGATTCTGTTTGCGCCTTTGTTTCTGCAGGTGCCGGCGGCGCAGTGGCTGGTGCTTGTGATTGCTGGCCTGACGACCGTACTGGCTGCTCTGATTATGACGAAGCGTATCAGTGTGAAAGTTCGTCTGGCGTGGTCGACCAGTGCTCAGATGGGATTGATGTTGGTTGAATGCGCGCTGGGGTTGGTCGAACTGGCATTGCTGCATCTGCTGGCTCATTCAGCCTATAAAGCCCACGCGTTTCTCAGTGCCGGCTCAGAGGTACAGGCGCATGTCCGTCAATCTCTGGTGTCTGTGGTTCCGCCGACACTGCGTCATTGGGCGCTGGCTCTGGTCGCTGCCTCGGCAATGACGTTGGCTGCCTGGTGGGCGACTCTCTCCCTTCACGCTGTGTACCAGCCTGTGAGTGGCTGGTTGTTACTCGCACTGGCTCTGACGGTCTTAGTGGCTGTTCGCAGTGCGGCGACCGGTTGGCTGGGAAGCCTGGTGATCGCAACGGGCGTGACCAGCGCTTACACACTCCTGAAAACGGGCCTGCACTTTGTCTCTGAGCCACTGAGCTCCGACCTGTTACCTACGATGTTCAGTGCGCCGGACCTCTGGGCACTCGGACTGTTCGCGTTGCTCTTCGCTCTTTGGTGGGCATTACGCTGGCGTGCCCACTGGCGCTGGGTACAGAAGTTATCGACTGCGCTGTTCGCCGGTCTGTATCTGGATGAATGGTTTACCCGTACCACATTGATGATCTGGCCAGCGCGGTTACCGCAACGTGCCAATCCGAAGAAATCGATTCAGCTTAAAGAGTATGAGGAGAAGGTGTCATGACGGTACAGTCGAGTTCGTTTCATTTCGAAGCCATGTTCGCTGCAGTCGAGGCCGCCGGACAGAGTATCGCCCCGGTCTGGCCACTGGATCGCTCCATTGCTGTGAACCCGGTGTGGGAGCAACGCAGCGAGCATATTTCTGAAGTTGCCGCAGAGCTCGGCGCGTTGGGAGGTATCCGTTGTCTGATGCCGGGCGATTATTACCTTCGGTTATGGCAGCGCAGTGTCATCAAAAACTGCCATCTGGTGGCGGCGGCATCAGATCAGGGAGTCACGGCGACACCTGAGGACCTGCTTCAGGCATTGAAAGCACCGCTGGCCTCTGAGCACTGGCAGAACGTGTCTGACTGGCTTGATGAATCTCCTCAGCGGCAGAATAAGATGGCCTGGCGTGATGAGATTACACACCAGATCAGTCAGTTTATGGCGGACTATACCCAGTCAAAAGTGCAGACCGGTAATCAGCCGCACTCTCAGGTTAAGCCTCTGTATCAGGCATGGGTGAGCCAGGCCCGGGCTGACAAGGGCATTACCATCCTGATGGGCGAGCCTGGCCTGGCCCGCGCTTTTCAGGAGCTGCCAGATGATCCGGGCGCATTGATTCTTGCTGCTTTCTCAGAGCTGGGGGTCACGTCGGCGCATCAGGCAGAGCGGTATGCAAAGGCCTTACTACTGGATATCAATGGCTGGGCCTCGCGGCTGTCGTTTGAGCGTTGGGAAGCTCGCCTTAATGGGCAGGAAGAAGATGCCCTGCCACAGCTGGTCGCTATACGTCTGGGGTGGGAACTTGCCCTCTGGCGGCACTGGCAATGGCGTCATCCGCAAGCGGCCAAGCGTCTGCAGGCGGCGTGGTTCATGCAACTGCCTCAGATTGGTTTATTGAAAGAGCGTCATCGCTACAGTCAGCAGTTACTTTGGGTATGGCAGCGTGCTGCAGAGCGGGCGCGTCAGGAAGAAGAGCAGCGTTTACTGCGCTCGCCGGCTTTAAAAGCGGCGCCGCAGACCAGCCTGCAGGCCGTTTTTTGCATCGATGTTCGCTCGGAGATCATCCGGCGCGCACTGGAGTCGCAGAGCCCGACGATTACTACCCATGGTTTTGCAGGCTTCTTTGGCTTGTCAGCGGCCTACGCACCTGTCGGAACAGGCCTGAAGCGGCCACAGCTGCCGGGGCTTTTCAGCGCTGGTTTCAGTGTCACCGAAGGTGGCCATGAGGCTCAGGAACTCGGTCAGGTCCGGGCGGTTCGTCACCAGCAGCAGGCCGCATGGAATGATTTCAGTCGCGGTGCCAGCACGGCATTCAGTATGGTCGAAGCGTTAGGGCTGACCTACGCCGGTAAGTTGTTAAAGCGGACGTTTGGTTGGCAGCGCGATGATCATCCGGTGAATGACCTGGCGACGACGGGTCATTGGGACCTGTATCAGGGCGAGCGACCGCTGACCATTTCTGAGAAAGCCGATATAGCGGGCCAAGTGCTCAAAGGACTGGGCCTGCGCCGCCTTGCGCGTTCGGTCATGTTGGTTGGCCATGGCAGTCATACGACGAACAACCCACATGCGGCGGGTCTGGACTGTGGTGCCTGTGGCGGACAGACCGGGGCCATCAATGTGCAGGTTGTGGCACAACTGCTGAATAATCAGGCGGTCCGGAAGGCGCTGGCAGAGCGTGGGCAGCGGATTCCTGATGCCACCCACTTTTATGCGGCGCTGCACAATACCACGACCGACGACATCGACTGTTTTACTCAGCTGCCAGAGGACATCGGCCAATGGTTGAAAGATGCGACTCTGCTGGCACAGCGTGAGCGCGCCGCGAATCTGGGCCTGAAAGATCAGCCGGCCTTTAACAATCCGGATGCTCTTGACCGCGAAATCAGAAAGCGCGCCGCAGACTGGTCTGAGGTTCGTCCTGAGTGGGGATTGGCAGGCAACAGTGCGTTCATCGTGGCACCGCGCAGAATGACCCGCGGCGTGAACTTCGGTGGCCGGGCGTTTCTGCACGACTACGACGCCTCATTCGACAGCGACTTCTCGATACTGGAAGCCATCATGACAGCACCGATGGTCGTGACTCACTGGATCAACATGCAATATAACGCCTCGGTCACCGACCCGCTGAAATTTGGCAGCGGTAATAAGTTGCTGCACAACGTAGTTGGCGGTCACCTCGGCGTGTTTGAGGGCAACGGCGGGGATCTGCGGATTGGCCTGCCTTTCCAGTCGGTACACAACGGTCAGCGCTGGATGCATGAGCCACTGCGGCTGAGTGTCTACATTGCGGCACCTGAAGCCGCAATCAGCGATGTGATTGATCGTCATGAAACGGTGCGGGATCTGGTTCACAACGAGTGGATCAACCTGTTCGTGCTGCGCGATAACGGCTCAGTCAGTCGTTGCGCCGCGCACGGCTGGGAGGAGGAAATCAATGCATAACGCGGCAGAAAAGCGCCTGACTCATCTGCAGATGCTGGAGGCTGAGGCCATCCACATTATCCGGGAGGTGGCAGCCGGCTTCGATAACCCTTGTATGTTCTATTCGATTGGCAAAGACTCCACCGTCATGCTGCATCTGGCGCGGAAAGCGTTTTACCCCGGCAAGGTCCCCTTCCCGCTGCTGCATATTGATACCACGTGGGAATTTGCTGAAATGGCGCAGTTCCGCGACCGCCTCGCAGAAGAGCTTGATCTGAATGTGCTGGTGCATATTAACGAGGAAGCGCTTGAGCTTGGGGTACACCCGATTGAATCCGGCTCGGTGAAATACAACGACCAGATGAAAACCGTGGCGCTAAAGCAGGCGTTAGATAAATACGGCTTTGATGCCGCCCTGGGGGGTGCCCGCCGCGACGAAGAAAAGTCGCGGGCCAAAGAACGGGTATTCTCGGTGCGCACGCCGACGCATGGATGGGACCCGAAAGCTCAGCGGCCAAGGTAGTTGATGCGACGGCATTGGAAACCCTGTTGGAACGCTACCCGGCTCAGGGCTGGATGGTGCGCTCGGAAGCGGGTGTTCACAAAGGTCTGATGGATCGTGAGCAGGTTCTGGCGCTCTGCTCTGAGTGGCACGCTGCCAGTGCGGATAGGGAAGGCCACCGGGAGTTGTGTATTGAATGCCCTCCGCAAACAGAACGCTGGCAGGCCGTTAATGATCGTCTGCGCCGGGCAGCCGCACGGTAGAGTACTGCTGATCTGTTGTGTCGTGGGCTCCAAGAACTTAAAAAAGGATGCGTGGCAACCGACAATCAGATTGCGCAGTAAAGTGCTCATTTTCTGATGTTTCTGGATGTAATGATCATTATATTGCACATTAACTCTTAGTATCGTATAAATAGTGCGACTTAGTGCGCATTCATTATGGGCAGAATATGTCACGACTAACGCTTCAGACCTATCTTGGTGGTGCCTGGCAGGACGCCTGTGAACTGTATTTCAGTGACCCTGATTCTGGTCGTCATGGTGCTGTTACGCTGGAATACGACGCCGGGTATGTTGCACGCTTTCAGGGAAAGCCTGCGGCGCGGGTCAGTGCCCGCTATCCGCTCGACTTTTTTCCGCATGGAACGCCTCACTGGCCCGCATTCCTCTTGGACATCGTACCCATGGGCGCCGCTCGTCGTTATTGGGGACAGCAGCTTAATCTGCCGGACATCGAGCAGCCAAAGTATGACTTCCAGTTGCTGGCTGAATGTACCCGAGCTCCTATTGGCAATCTGCGAATCAAAGAAAGCGTGACAGAAAGTTCAGAGCTTCCGATGATTGGTTTCCAAATGTCTGACGTGCTCGAACAGGCGACAGAGTTTCTTGACTATGCCCGCGCACAAGGTGCGGCTGTAGGGGGTGCAACCGGTGCTGGCGGTGATGCGCCTAAGTACCTGCTGACTCGCGGTGCCGATGGGCTTTGTTATCCGGATGGCTCGCTGCCAGACAGTCAGGCGGAGGAGTACTTTCTGGTTAAATTTCCTCGCCGCAGCTCCCGCCAGGGGCGCTCTCTGGCCAGCGACAGCCTGATTCTTGAAACCGAACACGCGTATTACAAAGTGGCTCAGCGGCTAGGTTTCGATACGATTTCGTCAACCATACACATTGAATCAGGCCAGCCAGGAAGAGAAATAGCCAGCTTGTGGATGCCCAGGTTTGATCGGGTTACAGCTCATGGAGCAACAGAGCGATTGGCGGTCGAATCCCTGTATTCTTTGTCAGGTGTGATTGTTCCGGGCGCGACAATTCATCATACGACGTATCTTAAGGCGCTTACCCATCTCTGGAATGAATATGCCCAGAGCGATGACATAGAGAATATGGTGCAGGAGTACCTGCGCAGAGATCTGTTAAACGTGGTTTCAGGCAATAGCGATAATCATGGGCGAAATACATCCGTAATGCGCCTTAACTCCGGAATCTGCCTTGCCCCGGTCTACGACCTTGCCCCGATGGTGCTGGATGAAGCGGGCATTACCCGTACCAGCCGTTGGAGCAATGACAACGAAATTGGAGGCAATTTCCGCTGGCGGGAAATCTGCGACGAAGCGGCAGCGGCAACACATCTTGATGGTCAGCGCCTATGGTCGGGGTTGCGCGATTTTGCCTTAACACTCTTCGATTTACCTGAGTATGCGAGTGAATTCGGAGTGCCTGAACAGGTGATGGATTACGAGCTCCATGCACTCAATCTGAAAAGAGTACCTGATCGTCTGAAACAGTGGGGGCTGCTTTGAGAGTTGACCTGAGAGCACATTTGTCATGACAAAGAATCTCCCTGATTTTAAAGCGATGACGCGTACAGAAGTGCTGACCTGGGTTGAACGCTCTGTCTCAACGGGCGAATTATCTCTGGGCGGTGCCATACGGGTGCTTCGCCGTCATATCGCACGTCAGAATCAGGCTGACTTTGCAAAGCTCTGTGGCCTTTCCCGCCGGACACTGGTAGCGATCGAATCCGACGAAGGTAACCCGACGATTCAGACGGTTAACCAATTATTGAAACTGTTTGGACTGCAGCTTGGTTTGGCGAGGCTTTACCGGAACTCTGAGCATGAGCAATAAAGCCCACACGCAGGCGCCCAGCCCCCAGACAAAGGTGGACGCCAGTGTGGCGCCCATGTGGATGCCAGCTTCTGCGACAATGGGGCCGAGCAGTTGTGCGACACCATACAGTGCGATCAGGGCGGCACTCAGGCGTGGTCCCTGATGAGGATGAATGGAGCGCGCCAGCCGTTGCGTCAGGAACACGGCGCCTAAAAAGCTTCCACCCATCATCGCGGCACAGATCCACAGCCCGCTGACCTGAAATGGCAGTACCAGTATCGCTGCGATGGATATCGCCTGAACGGCGTAGTTGAGAATCAGGGCGTTGCGGTCGCCAAGCCGGTTGCCCAGAGAATTCCAGACGAAGATGGATGGCACGGATGCGATAGCGGCGATCAGCCAGGGGCTTGGTGTCACACTGATATTCCATTCTTGCGCAACCGCAGGCAGAAACGTCATCGGCAGAATGTAGCCAAGCCCGGCGCCAAAATACGACAGAAACAGCGGCGTGCTCTGTTTATCCCAGAGTGCAGAGTGGTCATCCCGGCTGACAGGTGCATCGCCTGAGCTGAGGCGGAACAGGTAAACACCGGACCAGAGAGCCAGGGGAATGCTGATGATGGCCGCAGGTATCCAGCGGTCATTGCCTTGCAGCCAGATAGCCGTGCTTTCCACGATCTGGTTGCTTAACAGCAGACCAGCTCCCACACCCAGATACATCAGGCCGCTTAACGTCGCTTTGTTGCGGGCGGCGAGCCACTCCAGCACCAGCGCCGGAGCAAGCACAAAGACCACACCATTGGTAATGCCGTTGCCTAAACGCAGACCAGCCATGTACGGAAAGTAATCGCCACCCACTTGCAGCAGCGTGATGACTGCGTTGCCGAGCACGCCGGTAAGCAGGGCACTCCGTCCCCAGCCATTCTGATACGCTAACAGCGCAATCATGGCGCCTGCGAGATAACCGACGTAATTCCATGTAGCCAGCTGTGCTGCTTGCTGAAGCGTGAGTAAACCATCACTTACTAGCAGTGGAATCAAAGGGGTATAAATAAAACGACCAAACCCATGAACGACGATCAGGGTGGTGGCGGCGGCGACAAGAGGCCAGAAGGGGCTACGGGCTGACATGATGGTCCTCGTTACTGAGGCCGACAGTATATAGATGCGCCTCAGGCTGGGCATCCCGACTTTGGATGAACACACTGTTCTTTATCCAACTCGACGACGGCGTAATTCGTCTCAGGATAACGGCATATCGAACCGAGTGGCGCATTTGTGTCATCGGAGAGTAAGTATCCCTGTGCTAAACAGGGTTTTTCGTAGCGGGTCACATTTTTTCGTCAGGGCCACTGCTATAACATCGGGCGATTACAGGAACTGAGCGGACACAGCGCGGGACAGGGTATGAATCTCCTAAAATTGCTGGCAGTCGGAATGGCCATATTCTGGCTGGCCGGGTGTGATAAAAACTACAGCGGCGAGCTTGCCGATGACGGCTATAACGCCGCCGGGCATGCACATTATCAGCAGATGTGTGCGTCCTGCCACGGCCTTGATGGCAACGGTACCTCTGTCGGCCCCTCTCTCGTCGGTTGTGCGACCTGCTCTTCTTTTTCGGTGTTAGCAGATGAAATCAGCCGCACGATGCCCATTGGTGATGTCGAAGCGTGCGTCGATGATTGTGCCTCTGACACCGCCGAATATATTCTTTATGCGTTTAACGGGCAGAACCTGGCGGATGCGCTGGCCACTATTCAGGGTGTGGAAAACCAGTCGGCTGCGCTGACGTTGCGCAAAGCATCACTTCAGTTAGTGGGCCGCTTACCTACCGGAACTGAGTTAGCTCAGGTTGCGGAAAGTGCGGATACCGGGCTCAGTACCTCGTTGGACGCTATGCAGCTGGAGCCGGGTTTTTACGACAACCTGATGGGCTTTTTTAACGAACAGCTTCTCACCGATAAGTACCTTTCAAGCAACCTGAATGAAGGCGGCATCAACCTGCTCGACAGCGACGATTACCCGAATCGCAAATGGTACAACGATGTGTATGCCGCTGATGAGCAAAGCAGCATTCGCCGCTGCGTCCGTGATGTCACGAACGACTCAGTCGCCCGTGAACCGCTGGAGCTTATCCGTTACGCGGCGATAAATGATCTGCCCCATACCTTATACATGACCGCCGACTTTATGATGGTGAACTGGTACAGCCAGCAGGTGTACGAAGCGGAGCTGATTCAGTCTGACGAATTCAGGCAGCTGGCCGAACCGGTATGCGATGAAAATGGCGTGCAGATTTACTACGACCCGAGTGACTTCCGCCCTGCCCGCGTCACCAAACAGCTTGAGTATGAGCTGGGCGGTATTCCCCATGCCGGTGTTCTGACTTCGCCGATGTTTCTGAATCGCTACCCGACGACCCGAACGAACAGAAACCGTCACCGTGCGCGTATCGTGTTCGATTACTTCCTCGATACTGACATTCTGGCCATCGAGGGGGATCGCCCTGAAGACGGTATTGGTTCTGGTGTCAGCAATCCTACTCTCCTCGACCCGGCGTGTTACGCCTGCCATCAGGTCATGGACCCGGTGTCTTCTTCATTCCAGCATTGGACAGACCGTGGTCGATACATCGTAACGGGCAGCTCTTCGGTGAATGATTGGGATGGTTCGGATATTGAGCCACCGGGGCTGGGTGGTAAGCAGGCACCCCTGTCAGGGTCAGAAGGCCAGTTCCGTACTTTATTGCAATGGCTCGGTAGCGAGATTGCAGCCGATCCAAGATTTGCCCGTGCCACGGTACGCACGCTCTATGAGGGTATGATCGGCCAGGAGGTACTGCCAGCGCCGGCTGCCGATGCGTCAGACGATGAGAAGCTCGCGTATAACAGTCAGCGCGCCATTCTCAACAGTGTGGCCGACGCCATGGTTGCAGATGGTTGGGATATCAAAGCTGCCGTCAAAGCCCTGGTCATGAGCCCCTACTACCGTGCGGCGAGCGTGGATGCGGAAGAGCTGGCGGTGAACGATCATATCGGTGCCAGTCAATTCATCAGCCCGGAACAGATGCAGACTAAGTTACAGGCGATTTTTGGTTTTGGCTGGGATGAGCTGCGCTGGGAAGACAACCGCATTATGTATGGTGGGATGGACTCGGACAGTGTGACAGAGCGAATTCGTGAGCCGGGCGGCTTAGTTATTGCGATCCAGAATCGTATGGCGACCGAGATGGCATGCCGTTCAACGGCGTATGATTTCCTTAATTCGCCCTCGCAACGTCGTCTCTTTCCGCACGTAGAGGTCGAGACGCTACCTTTCGACCTTGAGGGAGTGGCCAACCCCTCAGCCGTTGATCGCATCAAAGAAAACATCCGCTACCTGCATTGGGTACTGCTGGGTGAGGACATCTCTGCGGGAAGTGTTGAAGAGCAGGCGACGTATGATTTGTTCTTGGCGGTACTAAGTGAAGGCCAGACCATGCTGGCCAACCGCGAGCAGTATGATCCTCAACCGAGTGACTGGCTTGAGTGGGAGTGCCGGGCACGTTGGATGCGTCAGGCGGACGGACGCACAGATGGCGACCTGCCATCAGAAGAACGCATTGAGCAGGACGAGTACTACAGCATCCGTGCCTGGATGGCGGTGCTGACTTATCTCATGTCTGACTACCGTTTCGTGTACGAATAAGGAGGCCGCAATGAAACGTCGTAATTTTCTGCAGATGATGGCGGCCGCAGGCCTGACTGCACAAGCACCCTTATGGGCGCCAAAAGTACAGGCAGCGCCACCCGACCGCTTTTTGATTGTGGTGAATGCCAGTGGTGGCTGGGACCCGACATCGATATGCGACCCTAAGGGGCTTAATCAAGCCTACCAGGATCGATCAGACCGCTACGAAGGTTCTACCAATTCGGTTGACCTCGACAGCAATAAAACCTTCGGTAATATTCAGTGGAGTGCGATTCCTGAAGGGGTCTCTAATGACGAACTGGTGCGCCAGCGTATCAATGATCAGTTCGATGATTTTTTTACCACCCATGGCGATAAGCTGACAGTAATCAACGGCATCGATACCGGCACCAACAATCACGATACCGGTAGTCGCTTTGTCTGGTCTGGTAACGATGAGACCGGCTACCCCAGTCTGGCTGCGTATTTTGCGGCATCTGTCGCGCCAACCTTGCCCATGGCGTATATCAGTAACGGTGGGTATGACTTTACCGACTCTCTGGTCGCCCGAGCGCGTGCCAGCAGCGCCGGGTTTGTCAGTGAAGTCGCTGACCCGAATAGCTATTACGATGATCGTGGTTTTCACTTTCGCACGGCTAACCGTGGAGTGGATCAGTATTCTCACATTGAGACGGCGCAGCGAGCACGGATTCAGCGTCAGCTGGACAGCGAACAGCTGCCATTAAGACGGAAACAGCTCCAGCAGTTGTTTGGTATCCGCAATACCGACAGTAACCTTGGCGAGCTGACGGTGCGCCTGGATGATCTGCAGGCCAACGTACTGCGTGATGATCACTGGAATACCAACCGTGCCAACAGTCTTAAGAGTCAGGCCGAGGTGGTGGTTGCATCAATGGCTGCAGGCCTGACCGCCAGTGCGAACCTGAATGTAGGTGGGTTCGACACCCACGGGAATCACGACGCCAATGCTTACCCTGATCTGGGCGATCTGCTGGAAGGTGTTCACTTTTTGATGGTTGCGATTGAATATGCCGGTATCGCTGATCGTACAACCGTCGTAATGGGCTCTGACTTCGGCCGTACTCCCTATTACAACTCGGGCAATGGCAAAGATCATTGGCCCGTCACCAGTATGATGGTGCTCAAATCGGGGAGTACCGGAGGCCGCGTGTTTGGCGCATCGACAAATGAGTTTATGGCACAGCCGGTGAACCTTACAACTGGGCAGCCGGATGCCTCGGGCCAGACTCTGACGCCACAACATGTGAACCGGGCCATACGAAATCTGATGGGCGTAGGCAGTACCTCACTGGCTGACAATTACCCACTTAACGTACCTGACTTCAGGATATTTGGATGAAGCCGCTGCTGTTTACAGGTCTGCTGTCTGTGTTGTTACCTGTTCTTTCAGGCTGCTCTGCCGTTGAGCCCTGGGACCGCGGGCGACTCGCGCATGATGTGATGGCCTGGGATACCGACCCGTTGAAAGCCTCACTCGATAATCACATTCACCATTCTAAGGAAGGCTCGTCCGGCGGGGGCGCAGCGGCAGGAGGCGGCTGCGGCTGTAACTGATGAAGAAAACTATGAATTCTCTGGCAGCCCTGGCAGCGGCAGCGGCGCCACTTGCCGGACAAGCCGAGCCAGTACCCACCGAGCAGGCAGTAAGCTATCGGTTCAGCCAGTATCAGGAAGCCGATATACCTGAGTCGCGAACCTTTTCTGACGAAACGACGCGGTACAGTATTGATATTCACCAGCTCGGCTATCGCCGGCCATTAGCCGGTCAATGGTATCTGAATAGCGAACTGCAGTACGAGACGATGTCAGGCGCATCGCCTATGCAGACATACAAAAACTCAGAAGGCCAGAGTGCCGTGCTGATGAGCGGTGCCAGCATTGATGAGAGCAGGATTGACCTGAAGCTCGCTCCTACCCGCTACTTCGAGGATACTGTTGATGGCACCCTGGGCGGTCTGCTGGCGATCTCGACCGAGAATGATTATGACTCGGTGGCCGTCGGCGCTGAAGGTTCCCTCAACCTGATGAATAAACACACGACCCTGATGGGCTCGCTGACCTTGTCATATGACGTACTGGCACCGACGGATGAGTTTCTGTCAGAAGCCAGGCGCAGAGCTGACGGTCGGGTGAAACGTAGCGTTTCTCTCTACGAGGGCGTATCTCAGGTGATCAATAAGAATCTGGCTCTACAGGTCGGCGCTGGATTTACCCGGCTCTCCGGTTACCTGTCTGATCCTTATAAACTGGACGACCACCGCCCCGGAGAGCGCTCTCAGTATCTGATTGATGCGCGGGCGCGCCACTACTTTGCGGTGGGTGGCGGTGCTGCTTTGCACCTGGATTATCGCTTTTATACCGACAGCTGGGGCATTTATTCCAACACGCTGGAAACCCGTTGGGCGCAGGCACTGAATGCCGGGCGCTTCAATTTTAAGTTGATCCCTTCGTTACGTTACTACCGACAGACCCAGGCCAGCTTTTATCGGCTCACACCGGCTGAAGCTGGTGAGTACAGCAGTTCTGATTACCGATTGTCTTCCTATGGGGCGTTTAATATCGGCCTGGCAGCGAGTGCGAGTTATGGTCGTTGGCAGATCAGTGGCGACATTCAGCAATATATGTCATCCGAAGATATGATGTTGCTGCAAACGCCGGACGACGAAGCACCGGCACTGGTGGACTATTCAATAGTGAGCCTTGGGATTGAGTACAAAACACTCTGACATCAGAGCGACCTACCTGGTACATGAGTTTCGTGCCATGGCGTCGCCCTGCTGCTTCCACCTTCCGGCAGATACAGCAACCGATGTGATCACCGCCATGGAGGCAGAGGTTCGTCGTATCGAAGCCAAATACAGTCGCTATCGCGATGACAGCGTTCTCTCTCGCATCAACCAGAATGCAGGTCAGACAGTCGCTCTGGATAACGAGACGCTCTGGTTGATCAACTATGCCTGTGCCTGCTTTGAGCAGAGTGATGGTTTGTTTGATATTTCTTCTGGCGTTCTGCGACAGGCCTGGGACTTTCGTGCAGGTGTCTTACCTTCAGAGAGTGTTCTGGCGCAGTTACTGGCGCGGGTGGGCTTTGATCGCATTGAATTATCCGGGGGGCACCTGACGATGCCACCTGATATGGAGCTGGATCTTGGCGGCATAGGCAAAGAGTACGCCGTCGATGCTGCCGCCAAGATTGCTCGCGAGGCAGGCATTAACCGCGGTGTGGTCGATCTGGGTGGCGATCTATGTGTTCTCGGCCCGCATGAAGATGGTAGCCCCTGGCAGTTAGGCGTCCGTAATCCGCGTGACACGGAAAGTGCAATCGCATCATTGCCCGTATATCAGGGCGGAATGGCCAGTAGTGGGGACTATGAACGCTTCTTTGAAATCGACGGCAAGCGATACTGTCATCTTCTGAATGCCAGAACGGGATTACCGGTGGAATACTGGGCATCGGTGACCGTCATTGCTCCGTCGTGTCTTCTCGCTGGCACGCTCTCAAGCATCGCGATGCTAAAGCAAGAATCTGGAGAAGACTGGTTACGCTCGCAGGAGGTCAACGCTTTGCTTATTCGTCCGGATTTATCATTGCTGAGTCTGACTGATCGCTAACCTGTGATAAACTCGCGGCCTTTTCCTCTTCCTGAATAATCCGGCAATGAGTACATCTGAACAGCAGCTCCGCGCGGGCGCAGAGGCCCTTGGTATCAAGGTCTCCGACAATGAGTTTGCGGCCCTCCTCCACTATCTGGCGCTTCTGCAGAAGTGGAACAAAGCCTATAACCTGACGGCCATTCGTGATGAGTCCGGCATGGTCGCTTTGCACCTGCTCGACAGCCTTGCTGTCCATCCCGCTGTTCAGGATGCGGACAATATCATCGACGTTGGTACTGGACCTGGCCTTCCGGGCATCGTTCTGGCGATTATGAATCCGCAGAAACGGTTTACGCTGCTCGACAGCAATGGAAAAAAGACTCGCTTCCTTTTTCAGGCAAAGACGTCTCTGTCACTTGAAAACGTTACTATCGTCAATGACAGAGTCGAGGCATATCATCCCCCTGAACCTTTCGATATGATTGTCAGCCGTGCCTTTGCTTCTTTGGCCGACATGACTGGCTGGTGTCAGCATCTGCGGGCAGAACATGGTTGTTTTCTGGCCATGAAAGGGCAATATCCACAGCAGGAAATAGATGATCTGAAAGGCCAGTTTGAGGTTACTCAGGTCACCGAACTTCGAATACCGGGCGTGGATGGCGAGCGTCATTTGCTACGCCTGCTACCGGTTGTCTTATAAGGATCAAACAGCGTGACTCACATTTTTGCTATTGCTAACCAGAAAGGTGGTGTTGGTAAAACGACGACGGCAGTCAATCTGGCGGCGTCGCTGGCAGCGACCAAGCGCCGGGTGTTGCTGATTGATCTCGACCCTCAGGGCAACGCCACCATGGGTTGTGGTGTGGATAAGTACGAAATCGAACGTTCTATGTACGACGTTCTGGTTTCTAACTGCAGTGCCGGGCAGGCATTAACCCCGGCGCCAGAAGCCAATTTCGATGTACTTCCTGCAAATGGCGATCTGACGGCAGCGGAAGTCGAGCTGATGGAAGTCAGTGGCCGTGAACAGAAGTTGAATAACGCGCTCAGGCCGCTGCTTCCAGAGTACGACTATATCCTGATCGACTGCCCGCCGTCGCTGAATATGCTGACACTGAATGCGCTTGTCGCCGCGCAGGGCATTCTGATTCCGATGCAGTGTGAGTATTACGCACTGGAAGGACTGAGCGCACTGATGCAGACCATCACCTCGATTCAGTCTGGTCCAAATCCGCAGCTCGAGATTACCGGTCTGATCCGCACCATGTACGATCCGCGCAACAGTTTGACCAAAGATGTATCTGATCAACTGACAGAGCACTTTGGCGACAAGCTGTTTACGTCAGTGATTCCTCGCAATGTACGACTGGCAGAAGCGCCGAGCCATGGCCTGCCGGTGTTGATGTACGATAAGGCATCAAAAGGCGCTTTGGCTTACCTGGCGTTGGCAGGCGAACTCAACCGGCGTATGACCGCGAGCAAATAATTACCGCCCTGTGGGCAGATGGAAACGATAGATGGCAACAAAGAAAAAACGTGGCTTAGGCCGTGGCCTTGATGCACTGCTGGCAAGCTCCAACAGTGCGGCAGTGCCTGTCAGTGAGTCTGTAGAAACAGACGAAAGCGTCAGCGCACCTGAAAGTAGTGAAGTGCACTCAGCGACAGCGAAGGAGAGTGAACTGCGTCACCTCCCGGTTGAGTGGATTCAGCCAGGCCGCTATCAACCACGCCGCGACATTCAACCAGAAGCTCTGGAAGAACTGGCCGCCTCTATTAAAGCTCAGGGGCTGATGCAGCCAATCGTGGTGCGTCCATTGCCAGAGCAGACTGATCGTTTCGAGATTATCGCCGGTGAGCGTCGTTGGCGTGCCAGTCAGCTGGCGCAGCTGGATCGGGTCCCCGCGCTGATCCGTGACGTACCCGACGAAGCCGCCATCGCTATGGCGCTGATTGAAAATATCCAGCGCGAAAACCTGAATCCGATGGAAGAAGCGATGGCACTTCATCGCCTGCAGCACGAGTTTGAACTGACTCAGATGGAAGTGGCCGAAGCCGTAGGCAAAAACCGCGCGACAGTCGCCAACCTCCTGCGTCTGATGAATCTGAATGACGACGTGAAGGTATTACTTGAGCACGGCGACATTGAAATGGGCCATGCCCGCGCCCTGCTGGGTTTGCCGGTTGAGCAGCAGAGTAGTGCTGCCGCTGATGTTGTGGCCCGGGCGCTTACCGTGCGTCAGACCGAAGCGCTGGTTCGTAACCTGCTGGATGGCAAAGACCAGAAAGCCGACAGCAAACAGCCGGTGAACCCGGATATTCAGCGCCTCGAACGCATGTTAGGCGAGCGCCTCGGGGCGAAGGTTGCTATTCAGCACTCTGCCAAGGGCAAAGGTAAGCTGGTGATTAACTACACCAGTCTTGATGAGCTCGACGGAATTCTCGATCACATTCAGTGAGTCGCACCGTCGGGCTGTCCTAAATGCCGTGCCTTAACTGACACATCGCTGCAGGCGAGCCTCTGATTACTAGACTGTTAGTAACAGAGGACTTGCCTATGAAAATTCTGATTTGCAGTACCCTGCTGCTGTCGGCAGCCGCGCTGGCGACACCGCGCCCCATGATGATGCTCGATGATTCATCCCTGAGTAATACGCGGGTTGATTACCTCACCGGGCTGGAGCAACAGCGCTCGAACGAAGAAACCGGCAAAGAAGAGTCGGAAACCGGTACAGCGCCGAAGCCTGATGTGCGCAGCGAGCTTCCTGTGGTGACTCCGGCATCTATTCCTACCTCAATACCCTTACCTGCGAAAGGGGTTTCTGTGCAGATCACCCCGCGTTAAATACGGTTATAAGGGGTTGATTTCTGCAGTCAGCCCATCATCTACGGCCATGTCGGCCCTGTCTTACAAATATCTCATTGATTCGGCCTGCTTGCTGTTGATGCGCGGGGCCGTAGCCCCTATAATCCTCGCGCCCTGAAAATGGGTTGCTCAAACAGAGCGTTGCAAATTCAGCATCAAAGAAGTGGAGCACAGGTTGTCGTCGATACCGCGTCCACCGGTTTACAGGATCATTATTTTACAGCTGGTCCTGACCCTGATAGCTGCAGCTCTGGCCTGGATTCACAGCGATGTGGCCGCCAAATCGGCATTGCTCGGAGGACTGACATGCGCCCTCCCGAATGCCTACTTTATCTGGCGAGCGTTCCGCTACACAGGTGCAAGGGCAGCCACTCAGGTGGTGCAATCGTTTTACCAGGGTGAATCCTGGAAGTTTGTGCTCACAGCGTTGTGTTTTGGTGTCATCTTCCAACGCGTTGAGCCTCTGAATGTTCTGGCACTGTTTGCTGGTTTCATAACAGTGCAGCTGGGGCACATTGCCTCAGCAAGAATCGCCAATTTATAAACCTTAAAATCTGAGAGTGTACGATGGCTGGTAACTCCCAAGAGTATATTTCGCACCACCTTACGAACCTGACCTATGGCAAATTGCCAGCGGGCTACGTTCGCGAAAACACAGACGGCACAACGACTGAGCTGACTGAAGCAACCTGGACATTTGCTCACGGCGGCGCGGAAGCGTCTGCAATGGGCTTCAACGCGGTTCACGTTGACTCGCTGGGCTGGTCTTTTGGTCTGGGCGCCCTGATCATGTTCCTGTTCTGGCGCATGGCTAAGAAGGCAACCACGGGCGTACCAAGTGGCTTCCTGAACTTCGTTGAAATGATTGTCGAGTTTATCGACAACACTGTAAAAGAATCCTTCCACGGTCGCAGCGCACTTGTCGCCCCGCTGGCTCTGACCATCTTTACCTGGGTCTTCATGATGAACTTCATGGACCTTATCCCGGTTGACGTGCTCCCTACTCTAGCCATGGCTGTGGGTATTGATTACATGAAGGTCGTACCTTCTACCGACGTAAACGTTACGCTGGGTATGGCAATCTTCGTATTCGCTCTGATGATCTTCTACTCGATTAAGATCAAGGGCATCAGCGGCTTTGTTGCTGAGCTGACGCTGCAGCCGTTCAGCGCTAAAAATCCTGTCGTTCAGGCTATCTTCATTCCAGTGAACTTCTTCCTGGAGATCGTTGCCCTGATCGCTAAGCCTATCTCTCTGGGTCTGCGTCTGTTCGGAAACATGTACGCCGGCGAGATGATCTTTATTCTTATCGCACTGATGTTCTCTGCGGGCATTGCACTGGGTCTGATGGCTGGTGTTCTGCAGTGGGCTTGGGCGGTATTCCATATTTTGGTGATCACACTGCAAGCGTTCATTTTCATGATGTTGACCATCGTGTATCTGAGCATGGCGCACGAAGATCATTAATTTTTAAACCTTAAATTCACTTAACTAACTTAACTTCTATTTGGAGAAAATTATGGAACAAGGTCTGGTATTCCTGGCTGCGGCTCTGATGATTGGTCTGGGTGCTCTGGGTACAGCTATCGGTTTTGGTCTGCTGGGTGGTCGTCTGCTGGAAGGTACTGCTCGCCAGCCTGAACTGGGTCCAATGCTTCAGGGTAAAATGTTCCTGATCGCTGGTCTGCTTGACGCCGTACCAATGATCGGTGTTGGTCTTGGCCTGTACCTGATGTTCGCAGCTTAAGGGTTCATTTCTTAACGAACTTCCTTAATCAACGAACATGAGGGCTCTGGCGTGAACTTAAATTTGACTCTGATCGGCCAGATCATCACTTTTGGCGTCTTCGTGTGGTTCTGCATGAAGTTTGTATGGCCTCACCTGCTGACGGCTATGCAAGAACGCGAAAAGAAAATTGCCGATGGTCTGGACGCAGCTAACCGTGCTGCACGTGATCTGGAACTGGCTCAGAAAGAAGCCGCGGACCAGCTGCGTGAAGCAAAAGAAAAAGCTGCTGAAATCATCGAACAGGCGAACAAACGTGCTAACCAGATCGTGGACGAGGCAAAAGATAACGCCCGTTCCGAAGGTGAGCGCATCGTAGCTGCTGCTCAAGCTGAAGTTGAGCAAGAGGCAAACCGCGCTAAAGAAGCTCTGCGTAAGCAGGTGTCTGAACTGGCAGTAGCCGGTGCAGCGAAAATCCTTGGCAAATCAGTAGATGCATCAGCTCATGACGAGCTGCTGGATACACTGGCCAAAGAGCTCTAAGCGAGGTTTTCCATGGCTGAATTAACAACTCTCGCTCGGCCATACGCAAAGGCAGTGTTTGCTGAAGCAAGTGAGAAGAGTGCACTGGACGCCTGGTCTGATGACCTGGCAACCCTGTCGGCTTTTGCAGCCGACGCCGATCTGGCGAAGGTACTGGTGCATCCTTCCCTGACGTCTGAACAGCAGGCACAGGCACTTATTGACGTATGTGGCGACAAGCTGAACGAAGCAGCCAAAAACCTGGTGGCCGTATTGGCCGAAAACAAGCGTTTGGCATTACTGCCTGAAATCGCTGAACTCTATGAAGAACTGAAGGCAAAACTGCAGAACGCAGTTGATGTTGTCGTCACTTCAGCATACGAGCTGAGCGATGCCCAGGCAGAGAAACTGGCAGCTGCCTTAAAAGCCAAATTGCAATGTGACGTACGGGTAACGAGTGAAGTCGATGAGTCTCTCATCGGTGGCGCTATTATCCGTGCCGGGGACTTGGTTATAGACGGTAGCTTAACTGGCAAACTGTCAAAGTTAGCCGAAGCGATGAAATCCTAGTTTGAGGGACGATTCATGCAGCAACTGAATCCATCTGAGATCAGTGAAGTAATCAAGAAGCGTATTGAAAGCCTTGATGTTACTTCTCAAGCCCAGAACGAGGGCACCGTCGTATCTGTATCCGACGGTATCGTTCGAATCCACGGTCTTGCCGACGCTATGTACGGTGAGATGATTGAATTTGAAGGCGGCGTATTTGGCCTGGCAATGAACCTGGAGCGTGACTCCGTTGGTGCAGTTGTTCTGGGTGACTACAAAGGTCTGGCTGAAGGTCAGACTGCGAAGTGTACTGGCCGTATTCTTGAAGTACCTACTGGCAAAGCACTGCTGGGTCGTGTGGTTGACGCACTGGGTAACCCTATCGATGGTAAAGGTCCGATTGAGACTGATACCACCGCTCCTGTTGAGCGCGTAGCACCAGGCGTTATTGCACGTCAGGGTGTTGATCAGCCTCTGCAGACTGGTTACAAAGCCGTTGACTCCATGGTACCGGTGGGTCGTGGTCAGCGTGAGCTGATCATTGGTGACCGTCAGACTGGTAAAACGGCGATGGCGATCGATGCCATCATCAACCAGAAAGGTACTGGCGTTAAATGTATCTACGTTGCCGTAGGTCAGAAGCAGTCTTCTATCGCTAACGTTGTACGTAAGCTGGAAGAACACGGTGCCCTGGAGCACACCATCATCGTAGCCGCTGGCGCCGCTGACCCTGCAGCAATGCAGTTCCTGGCTCCATACGGTGGTTGTGCGATGGGTGAGTACTTCCTGGACAACGGTGAAGACGCTCTGATCGTATACGATGACCTGACGAAACAAGCTTGGGCTTATCGTCAGATCTCCCTGCTGCTGAAGCGCCCACCGGGCCGTGAAGCATACCCAGGTGACGTATTCTACCTGCACTCACGTCTGCTTGAGCGCGCATGTCGCGTAAATGCTGACTACGTTAAGCAGGTAAGCGGTGTTGAAGGTAAGACTGGCTCGCTGACGGCTCTGCCGATCATTGAGACTCAGGGTGGTGACGTATCTGCGTTCGTACCAACGAACGTGATCTCCATTACCGATGGTCAGATCTTCCTGGAAACCAACCTGTTCAACTCCGGTATCCGTCCGGCGATGAACGCGGGTATCTCTGTATCCCGTGTTGGTGGTGCTGCACAGACCAAGATCATCAAGAAGCTCGGCGGTGGTATCCGTCTGGCACTGGCTCAGTACCGTGAACTGGCGGCATTCGCTCAGTTTGCATCTGACCTTGATGAAGCTACCCGTAAGCAGCTGGAGCACGGTAAAGCCGTTACTGAACTGATGAA
>Ga0208203_1000250_pt1 | contig 25736 bp, 20 predicted proteins | sample DeeseametaMP2914_FD_184167 | JGI IMG/M metagenome (GOLD analysis project Ga0208203, IMG submission 184167) | Marine microbial communities from the Deep Atlantic Ocean - MP2914 (SPAdes) | ecosystem: Environmental > Aquatic > Marine > Oceanic | place: West of Santa Cruz de la Palma, Atlantic Ocean...
TAATTGATATTATAAGCCAGCACTTGTTTACGATGACCGGTGTTATTCTACCGATGGAAGCTTGGTCCGAATTAAACCTGCCGGAGCATTTTTTAATGCGTTTTGAGGTGGTTAATGATGATGGCAAGGTGCTTTACAGTTCGAGAAGTTTAGAAGAAAAGCCGAAAAAGGTCGCGAAGACCTCTGCCAAGCCAGCCAAAAAAGTCAAAAACATTACCTATACGGAATGGCCCAGTGAATATGTCAAAGAAGGTTCAATGCAAGAAGCTGGAACTGATATTCCGGTGTTTCATGCGATTGAAGATGCTCGGGATAAGGTCAGAATTATTCCAATTGTTAATCAGCGTCAAGCCGAAAAAACGCATATTCGCGGTGTGTGTCGACTAATAGCACTTTCGGAAAGTAAAACCTTTAGCTATTTGCAGAAAAAATACCACAATCGTCAGCAATTAATGTTGGCTTGTGCGTCGTTGTATTCTCCTGAAGATTTGATCAACGATGTGATGATGTCTGTCATCAAAGATGTTGTCTCAGAGTCTGTGCCGTATAACGAGAGTGATTATGCGCAAGTATTGGAAATGGTGAGAGAAAATATTGTGCCAAACTCGAATAGAGTTCTCGATCAGCTAGTGACGACTCTAAAGCAGCGTAACTCTTGTCTGGCAGAGGCTAAAGCTCTAGGTAAGAACTTTAAAGCTGCTTACGAAGATATCAAGCATCAGCTCGATTACTTGTTCCAAGAAGGTTTCTGTTACCGTTTTGGTGCTGAGCATGTTCGCGATTACTCGCGTTATTTAAAAGCGATTGAATTGCGTTTGGATAGAATCAAGCATAATCCGCTTAAAGACATGCAGTTGATGCAGCAATACCAGCCTTGGCTGAATGAAATGGAGACGTTAGAAAACAATCAGAAGATTCCACAATTTGAAGTGGACGATTATGGCTGGATGTTACAGGAATACCGCATTTCTCTATTTGCACAGGGGCAGAAAACGCGTTTCCCCATATCCCATAAGCGATTACAAAAGTTTATTGATAACTTAAATCGAGAGTATATTTAATCCGTTCAAAGCGACTATTTCATTAGTGACTTTGTCATAAAAACACTGTTAGGGTCTTCAGCATAATTGGCAAACGGTATGCAAGGTTTAAAACCGTGCTTTAAATATAAGCTTCTTGCGGCTTTAAAGTAGTCCATGGAGCCAGTTTCAAGACTTAATTGCTGATAACCTCGTTGCTTGGATTCTTGAATGAGGTGTTGCAAGAGGCGAGTGGCAACAGCTTGACGTGCGAACTCTTTTGACGTCCTCATTGATTTTATTTCAGCATGATTGTGATCGAGCTCCTTTAAAGCGATACAGCCTGCTAACTTATTGTTATCCCATAGAGTCCAGAACGTAATTCGTTTATCTTGTAGCGAGGCGATGTCTAACGCATGCTTACTTTCGGGCGGAGAGGTCACACGCATATCGTCCAAATGCTCGGTGAGTAATTGTGCGATTTCTGGGCCTTTAAGGTCATCAACAATAATTTTCATGTTGGTTTGATTATAAAACCTTACTGATAACCGTCGATGAGTTTTGAATGGTGAATGACGCGGTTGCGGCCTGTTTCCTTGGCTTGGTATAAGCCCTTGTCAGCAGCTTCAATCATATTATTTATATCATGCTCTATATTAGAGCAAAGTCCAATACTAACGGTGACCTTTAACGAGTGCTCTTCGGCTCTAATGATCGCATCACTAATTTTTTGGCGTAGCTTGTCAAAGTACTCACCAGCATGTTCTTCAGACATGCCGTTCATATACATACAAAACTCTTCACCACCAAACCGAGCTACAACATCCGATTTACGCACCGATGATTTGATTAATTGAGCCACTTCTCGTAACACCGCATCGCCAACAGAGTGTCCATACTTATCATTGACCGACTTAAATTTGTCGATGTCAATCATGGCGCAAGTGACAGGCGTACCTTGCCTTAATGCTGATTCATGCATCGCTTCGACAACCTCGAAGAAATGGCGACGATTTGGCACGTTAGTCAAGAAGTCATAACTAGCCGCAGTGGCTAACTCTTGGTAGGTGTTTAAGCTATCGAGGTAGGAGTTAATGCGTAAGTAGAACTCTTCAGCCAGGAAAGACTGCTTAATGATAAAGTCGTCGGCACCATGCTTCAGGAAGTTGGCAGCCATGATGGTTTGACCGGCGCCTGACATGCCTAGTATCGCAAGTTCTTGTTTGCTGTAGATACGGCGTAAGCGGCGGGTTAGTTCACAACCATCCATTCCAGGCATATTGTAATCGGTAATCACCATTTTTACGTCTTGATGGTATTTGACGTAATCTAAAGCTTCTTTGGGGTCATTAAAGTGCAGAACGTCATATTGATGCACATTAAGAAGAATTTGTAGCATTTTTGCTGAAGTACGCGAGTCTTCAACAATAACGATCTTATTGTTTGGGTTTCGTTCTAGCCTAGCAAGAGTGTGGACAATCTCGTTAATGACATACTTATCATGTTTTATAACATAGTCGACGACACGAAGTTGCCAAAAACGATTACGCAGGGTTGCGTTGATGTCGCTGATAAGAACGATGGTTGGGATATCCTTTGAGCGAAACAGCTCGATAGATTCCCCATCGGTTGCGTCTCTCAGTCGATAACTGACTAAACAGGCGTGAATGGTCTCTTTCTTCAGGCGTGCGAGAACGATTTTCGCTTCTTCAAGGGTGTTGCAGGTCACAACACCAAAAGGCGAATTTTCTATTATTTGTTTCTCAACTAACGCGCAAAAAAACTTGCTGTCGTCGACGACTATAACCGTTTTCACTATTATTATGTTCCTTATTACCCCGCGATTATCCTACGCGAGGGATTATAGACGATCCTTGTCTAATTGATAGGCTTTAACGCCTTATTTTACAAAGGTTGAGCGGTAGTTTTCATACCAAAGTTGCGTTGCTCCACAAACTGCAGCAGGCATAACTAATAAATTGAGAACGGGTACCATAGTGCATAACATCACTAAGCTCCCGAAGCCCAAAGTGCCGCTTCGAGTTGTTTGTAACGTTTTCAGCATGTCATCAAACGGAACCTTGTGATTATCCATCGGATAGTCGATGTACTGAACCGACATCATCCAAGCGTTAAACACAAACCAAATAACAGGGAAGGCGATTGCACCAATAAGAGGGACAAAAAGGACTAACAGGCAAAGAATGGCCCTAGGGATATAATATTTAAGCTTTGTCCACTCACGCTTTAGCAGGCGTGGGGTATCTTTAATCAAGTCTTTAAAGCCTTGATCTTCAATTGGCCCATCCGAGTGACCACTTTCAGCATGCAATTTGCGCTCTACCGCTTCAGCCAGTAATCCATTGAAAGGGGCGGCAATCCAATTCGCCAGCATGGAGAAGAAAAAAAATATGAACAAAACCGCACCTACGATAACGATAGGCCAGACCAACCAGGCAAGCGCTGTGCCAAGCCATTCCCACGTGCCCCAGCCGGTAATGGTTTCTTCAATCCAAGCTGCCCAAGATGAAATTTGATTTATTAGGTAAATCAATGCGATAGTTAGCAAAGTTAAATTGATGCCTAAGGGGATAAAAACGTACCGTTTGATACCTTTTTGGAGCAACACTCTAAAGCCGCTGGCTAAATAATGAGCACCTTCAAAACTATTTTGTGCCATACAATGATTTTTTACAGTTACTATGTGCTAAATGATGCAAAATAATTTACACTTAAACGCTTTAGATGGTAACCCTAAAATTGTTACAGAGCCTTACAGAAATCTTTTTATAAGAGATTGAGTAAGTGAATACGTAAGAGAATAAATGCGATTAAAACAAATAAAATTAGCAGGATTTAAATCATTCGTTGATCCAACGACCGTATCTTTCCCAAGTAATATGACTGCTGTAGTCGGCCCAAACGGCTGCGGTAAATCAAACTTGATTGATGCTGTTCGCTGGGTAATGGGGGAGTCATCGGCAAAAAACCTTCGTGGTGATGCCATGACTGACGTGATTTTCAACGGTTCAACCGGACGAAAGCCAGTTGGACAAGCCAGTATTGAGCTGGTTTTCGACAATTCTGATGGAACTGTTAAAGGCGAATACGCCAGTTTTAACGAAATCTCGGTTCGCCGCATGGTTAATCGTGAAGCTCAGTCGACTTACTTCCTAAACGGCACTCGCTGCCGTCGTAAAGATATTACTGATATTTTCTTAGGTACTGGTCTTGGCCCGCGCAGTTACGCGATTATCGAGCAGGGCATGATTTCAAAGTTAATCGAGTCCAAGCCTCACGAGTTGCGTATTTTCCTAGAAGAAGCCGCGGGAATCTCTAAGTATAAAGAACGCCGTCGTGAAACCGAGAACCGTATCCGCCACACGCGAGATAACCTTGACCGTCTAAACGATCTGCGCGAAGAACTGGGTAAACAATTGTCGCACTTAAAGCGCCAAGCGACATCCGCAGAGCGTTATAAAGAATACAAAGCCGAAGAGCGTGAGCTCAAGGCTCAATTGGCTGCGATTCGCTGGCAGCAATACAATGTCAAAATAGAGGCGTTAGACGAAGCCATTCACAAAATGGAGACGGAAGTTGAGGCCAAAGTTGCTGACCAACGTCATTCCGATAGTGAAATTGAGAAATCACGTGAATTACATATTGAGCTGACAGATGCTCATAATGAAGTGCAGGGTCGCTTTTATGGTATCGCTGCGGATATTGCTCGCTTAGAGCAGGCGATTGAGCATGCGCGCCAACAGAAATCACAACTTCTTGAAGATAAAACGCAAGTTGAATCGTCGCTGGATAAGCTTCGAGATCAGTTAAAGTTTGACGAGTCCAAGCTTGAAGAAATGATGACTGAGCTGTTACAAGCTGAGCCAGAACTTGAAATGAACTCTGAGCAAGTTGATGAGCAACAACAGCAGTTAAGCGATTTAGAAGAAGATATGCGCATTTGGCAGCAGGATTGGGACGTTTTTAATCAACAAGCCAGTGCTAATGCTCAGAAAGCTGAGGTTGAGAAAACCCGTATCCAGCACCTAGAGTCGCACTTATCTCGTCATCAAAAGCGTATTGAAGAGATAAAAGAAGAAAGTGGCCAGCAACAATCTGGCCCTATGGAATCTGAACTGATGAAAGCCGCCCAAGAGCTGAGTATTGCTGAAGAGCAAGCTGAGAAACTGGAGGAAGAGGTTCAGGACGCTGTTGAGAAAATTAACCAGTCTCGTCAAGAGCAACGACAGCATAATCAAAAGCTTGAAGAGACTCGCAAAGAATTAAGAGGGTTAGAGTCCCGAAAAGTGTCCTTAGAAGCTCTGCAGAGCGCGGCTTTGGGCTCGGACAACGAACAGGCAGTAAAGTGGTTGGAGTCAAACAATCTAACTGATCAGACTCGTTTGGCTCAGAATTTGAGTGTTGATAACGGCTGGGAAGTTGCTGCGGAAACTGTGTTGGGCCAGTATCTTGAAGCTGTTGTGGTAGATTCGCCGAATCAATATGCTGATAGTTTATCGGAGCTGGCTTCAGGTTCTATATTGCTCGTTGAGGGCCAATCGGCTAGCACTGCTGAGTCAGGCCGTTTATCCGATAAGGTAAAAGGTGCTTCTGCGCTTAATGGCACGCTAAACAATGTTCTTGTTGCTGATGATTTAGCACAAGCACTGAGTAAGCGTTCGAGTCTATCTGAGCAAGAATCAATTATCACCAAAGACGGTGTCTGGCTAGGCAAAGACTGGCTACGCGTCACCCGTGCCAGTGATAATGAGTCGGGTATTTTAGAGCGTGAAGCTGAGTTAAGTGAAATTTACCAAAAGATTGAGCAACAAGAAGCGATTTTAGAAGAACTTGAAGAAGTTAAAGAGCAACTATCTGAACAGCTTAGTCAGTACGAAGAAACCTGGCAGACAAAGCAGTCACAGCTAGCCCAAGCTAACAAAAAGCATAGCGAACTGCGTGCCAGCGTTGGTACTCAACAAGCCAAGCTTGAGCAAGCTCAAGGACGTTTAGAGCGCTTGAAGCGTGAGCAACAGAACATTATCGAGCAAGTTCATGATGATGAAGCTGCGCTTGCTAAAAGCCGCCAGCTGATTGAGCAATTACTCGACTCAATGGAGCAAGATAGCGATAAGCGTGAAAAGTTAATGGCTGAACGCGAAGAACGTCGTGTGCAGTTGGAAACACGTCGAACTCAAGCGCGTGAGGCTAAAGAGGCAGAGCAGAAGCTTGCTATTCGTGTCAGCGCCTTGAAAGCGGAAGTTAACTCAACTCGCTCAGGCTTTGAGCGTGTTAACTCACAAATTGGTGAGCTAACTTCGCGCAAAGTAGAATTAGAAAATCGCTTGAGTAGCGATCGTGACCCTTCTGAAGAATATACTATTGAGCTGGAAGAGGCTTTAGAAAAGCGCCTTGTGGTTGAAGAAGAGATGAAACAAGCTCGCAATAAGCTCAGCGAAATTGATGAAAAAATGCGTAAGCTTGAACGTTTACGTCATGAAGCTGAGCAGGGCGCACAAGGCGTGCGTTCGCGCCTAGAAAAACTTCGGATGGATTGGCAAGAAGCCAAAACACGTCAGAATACTCAGTCAGAAATATTGAAAGAAGCGAAGCAGGACGTCGAACAAGTTCTTCAGTCATTACCTGAGAACGCTACAGAAAATGACTGGTTAGAACATATTGAGCAAGTAACAGGTCGTATCCAGCGTCTGGGAGCTATTAACCTCGCTGCGATTGAAGAGTTTAAAGCGGCAGAAGAGCGTAAAGTGTATCTGGATGCACAAAATGATGACTTGGAAGAAGCGCTTGAAACATTAGAAAGCGCTATTCGCAAAATTGATCATGAAACTCGTACGCGATTCAAAGAGACCTTCGACAAGGTGAATAAAGGCGTGCAAGAGCTATTCCCGAAGGTTTTTGGTGGCGGCCATGCTTATCTAGAGCTAACTGGCGAAAACCTTCTGGATACTGGTGTAGCAGTTATGGCTCGTCCTCCAGGTAAACGCAACTCAACCATTCACTTACTGTCTGGCGGTGAGAAAGCGTTAACGGCAATTTCATTAGTGTTCTCCATTTTCCAACTGAATCCAGCGCCATTCTGTATGCTTGATGAGGTCGATGCGCCACTTGATGATGCAAACGTTGGGCGTTATGCGAATTTGGTTAAAGAAATGAGCCAACAGTTACAATTTATTGCGATTACTCATAATAAAATTGCAATGGAAATGGCAGATACGTTATTGGGCGTCACCATGAGTGAACCCGGTGTGTCTCGCGTGGTCTCAGTTGATGTTGATGAAGCTGCAGCTTTAGCAGCTTCTTAGTACGATAAATCTAGTTAAGGGTGATGTAATGGAGTGGCAACTCGCAATATTGCTGGCTTTGGTAAGCCTTGTCATTATTGGCTTTATTTATTTTGACGCAAAGCGTCGCTCAAGAGTGCGTAAAGAACGCGTTGAGCGTGAACTCTATCAGGAACGGTTAGAAAAAAGCCGCGATAAAACTGGCTTTGATGATGATGGAATTGGACAGGTGCGTGTTGTTGGTGACGAAGAAGAACCAAACGATTCGATCAGTAGTGAACCATTACCTGAGCACGATCCCATGCCGTCTGAGCCTAAGTTTGAGTCAGCAGAGCCGACTAGGGCAGAATCAGCTCAAGAAGCGGTTGCTAGAGAAGAAACAAAAGTAGAATCTAGAGCAGAACCCGAAGTTACTCAAACACAAGAAGCGACAGAACATGTTGAGCCGACTATTTCAGAGAATGATATTCCTGTACTAGACGATGCTTTGTTCGAGTTTACAAAAGAAAGCCTTAAAAAAGATCAAACCAAACTGGAAGAAGCCAAGAAAGAGCCTACAGTTGAGCAACCTCAACAGACTTCTTTGTTTGACGAGCCTGAAGAAGAGCCAACCATCGAAGCAGAACCTGAGTTGATTTTCTCTTTGTTTGTTGTGGCAGGACAAGATACGCCTTTTAAAGGCCCTGAGTTGGTTCAGTCATTGGTTGAGCAGGGAATGCGCCATGGTGAGATGGATATCTTCCACCGTCATGCTCAAGCCAACGGTCGCGGTGCTGTACAGTTCAGTTTAGCTAATGCTTTTGAACCGGGGATTTTTGACCTCAAGAAAGTTGATGATTTAGAAACTCGTGGTCTTGCGTTATTCATGACGTTACCAGGGCCGCAGAAGCCTATGAAAGCTTATGATTTGATGGTGAAAACTGCGAAGGGTATTACTAAAGAGCTTGGCGGTTATGTCCTAGATGCGACTAAAAGTAACTTCAGTAAGCAAATTGAATCACACCATCGTGAGCAAATTGTAGAGTTCGAACGTAAGCAACTCCTTCAAAAATAATTATTCACTATGACTAATAAAACCGACAACGTACAAAAAGAGTTGGAGCGGTTACGCTCCCTTATTAGTGATTATAACTATCAATATTATGTCTTAGACGATCCTTCTGTGCCGGATTCTGAATATGATCGATTATATAGAGAGCTCGGTAAACTAGAGTCTGAGCACCCTGATCTAATTACCGAAGACTCACCGACGCAACGAGTAGGCGCAAAACCCGACTCTGGCTTTGAAGAAGTCGTCCATGAGCTTCCTATGTTATCACTTGATAACGCTATGGACTCAGGTGAAATGACAAACTTCGATCGTCGAGTTAATGAAAGGTTGGGGCAGTCAAAAGATATTGAATACGTTTGTGAGCCAAAACTTGATGGGCTTGCTATTAGCTTGTTATATGAAAACGGCCTATTAACTCGGGCGGCCACACGTGGCGATGGTACTCAAGGTGAAAACATCACTCTTAATGCTAAAACCATTCGCTCGATCCCACTGAAGTTACGAATAAGTAATCCGCCAAAGCGGATAGAAGTTCGTGGCGAAGTCTTCATGCTTAAAAGCTCGTTTGAGGCATTAAATGAGGAAGCAAAAAAGACGGAAAGTAAAGTCTTTGCCAATCCTCGTAATGCAGCTGCGGGTAGTTTAAGGCAGTTGGATCCACAAATTACGGCTAAACGTAACTTGTCATTCTACGCCTATTCAATGGGCTTGGTCTCAGATGACTTTAGGTTAGCTGATAAACACTATGATCGATTATTACAAATAAAAGATTTAGGCTTGCCGGTTTCTAGTGAAGTTAAAGTCGTCAGTGGCATTGAACAATGTCTCGATTATTATCATGACATTTTAGAACGACGAGACGCCTTAGCGTATGAAATTGATGGTGTCGTTAATAAAGTAAACGATATCGGCTTACAAGAGCGCCTTGGGTTTGTTGCCAGGGCTCCTCGTTGGGCGATCGCTCATAAATTCCCTGCGCAAGAAGAGGTGACGCAGTTGTTAGGCGTCGATTTTCAGGTGGGAAGAACCGGTGCTTTAACTCCAGTTGCCAGACTTGAGCCTGTTTCTGTTGGTGGCGTTACTGTAAGCAACGCAACTTTGCACAATATGGATGAGATTGCGCGTCTTGGGGTGCAAGTTAATGATTACGTCATTATTCGTCGTGCCGGTGATGTGATACCTCAAGTTGTGAGTATTATAGAAGAACGCCGCCCTGACGATATATTTGCCATAGAAGCACCGACGGAGTGCCCTGTGTGTGCATCGCCAGTCGAGCGTGCTGAAGGAGAAGCTGTTATTCGTTGCACGGGTGGGCTTGTATGTTCATCACAACGAAACGAAGCTTTGAAACACTTTGCCTCGCGTAAAGCAATGGACATTGATGGCTTGGGTGACAAGCTTGTCGAGATTTTTTCTGACAAAGGCTTCGTAAAGTCAATTAGTGACCTATATCGCGTGTCAAAAGAGCAAATAACAGGCCTTGATAGAATGGGCGAAAAGTCCGCTGACAACTTATTGGCGGCTCTGGAAAAAAGTAAAACCACAACACTGCCAAAATTCCTTTATGCACTTGGGATTCGTGAAGTTGGCGAGGTGACTGCTAAGAATATCTCTAATCATTTTTTGACTATTGACGCTATTATGAAGGCAAAGCAAGAAGATCTTGAGTCTGTCTCGGATGTAGGTCCTATTGTCGCGCAGCATTTACGAGCATTTTTCGATAATGAAGACAACCGTCAACAAGTAAAAGAATTGATAGCGCTTGGTGTTAACTGGCCAGAAATCGAACAGAAGTCAGATGATGAGCTACCACTAAAAGGTAACACATTTGTCATTACGGGCAGCTTTGAGGGCATTAGTCGCGCTGAAATAAAAGATAAGCTTGAAAGCCTTGGGGCTAAAGTGTCTGGCTCCGTGTCTAAGAAAACGACTGCGTTAATAGCGGGTGAAAAAGCGGGCAGTAAATTAACAAAAGCTGAGTCGCTGGGTGTTGAAATTCTAGGCTTGGATTATCTCGACAAGTTTTAGTGTGTGGGCCAGTTTTGAGGTTGAGAAGGGTTTAGACTAATGAGCTAAGTTAATTTGGTTTTTGCCCTTATCCTTAGAAGCATAAAGTGCTTTATCCGCTTCTCTAATCAATTGAAGTCTATCTTTGGTGTCTGCTTTTAGTTCTGAAATCCCAATACTTATGGTGTATACGCATTTTTTATTTTCGACGATCATTGGAATGATTTTATCACTTACGATGGTTAGAAAGTGCTTAGCATCAAGTTTATTAACTTTTGGCAATATGGCAAGGAACTCGTCGCCGCCATAACGTCCGATAACGCTATTTTGGGGCAGTTCTTCAATTAGTAAGTGGGCGAGATTCTTTAAGCATCTATCGCCGGTTTCATGGCCAAACTCATCGTTAACACTTTTAAAATTATCGACATCCACAAAAGCAATGGCTAAATCATCTTTATTGCGTTGGGCTTTGACTAGATTCAGCTCAAGTCTCTCAAGAATCGCTCCGCGGTTAAGCAAGCGCGTAAGATCATCAGTTTCAGCTTTTGTCTTAATTAGTCTCAAGCTTTCGATATTCAGTAAGCAACGAGTTAACTCCGTAGCATAGTGCTGCAAGAAGTCGAGCATGGAGTTTGTCGGCCTAAAATCATCATCCACTTCGAGTACCAAACAGCTCCACTCATGGCCTCTCATGGCTACTGGGATGATGAACATATCTTCATAGATAATATCAGCCTCAAGACGCTTCGGAGTCTTTAGATCGCATATTCTTTTGATTTGCAGAGAGTTATCTCGAATGACTTGTGAGAATTTCTGCCTCTCCTGGGCAGAAGCTGCATAAATTTGAACCTTTGCGTCCATCTGATAAATAGCTGCAGCACTTACAAACTTAATTCTTTTCCGTAAATCTTTTAAGAACGTTGATACGACAATCGTTTCATAATCCTGGCTTTTGGTGTTGTGCAGTTTCTGAGTAATATTATTGAGCAATGTAGAGAAGTTTTTTTGTAGCTCATAAGCCTGTGTGCTTTCTAGAAACTCTTTTTTTGCGCTATCACGCTGAGCCTTCATTTGAAGAACCCGATCCGCTAACCCTAGTGTGAAAATAGTGGCTTCAAGCAAAGATGCAATGGCAAACCCATGACTAAACAGGAAGTTCATGGGGAGGATACCAAAAGTGGCAAAAATTCTGCACACACCAGCAATAATTAACAGTGCGAAAGCCAAAGCAAAGAAGAAGGCTTGTCGATTACCCTGTCTAAGTAATTTGATGACTAACCAAAGGTATAGTGGAAATGCTAATACTAGCGTCAGGTTGGCCATACTGACAATAAGCTGCGGCACAGGTGAGATGATAAAGCCTGCTGCAAAGAAGACCAGCATAGATACTCTGAAGAAGTTTAAAAACTTATGTTCGACTGGCGCTAACTTGTGTGTGGATAGGAAAGCCTGAGTAAAGCTATACAGGGCGTACATGCTCAAACATAAAAAGATGAATAATGCATTCTTACTGTTGGCAAGAAACGACAAGGCCGGGAACTGATAGATATACCCCGTACTGCCCATAAGGAATATCAGGAAGGTACTGTTGTAAAAAATATAGAGTAAATACTCTTTGCGCTTGATGATTAAATAAAAGAACGCATTAACTAAAATTAATAAAATTATTCCGAAGAAGATGGCTGTGAATAGTTGGTTATACTGGTTATCCACTCGATTAAAAGTTTCATACTCCCAGACTTCAACCGATGGCGCTACTTTTCGGTAGTGCTTTACTTGAAGGTAAAGTTCTTCTTTTGCATGCGCATGCAGTTTATAGGAGTGTTGAAATCCCATAAACTCTGGCGCTGCTTCAAAATCATACCGAGTGCTTTGACTGATTAGCTCCAGCTGTCCATTATTCAGCTGATATAGGTTGCTTTCATTAAGGTGACCTGGTTTGACTATTAAAAGAGGGTATTCCGATTGCTGGATACTACTGGGAAGACGATACAGTATATTTGTCGTGTTAGCGTCTGTAGCAGCTGTTGATAACATTTCTAAGTTATCAATTCGTTTTAGTGGTTCCGTATTTCCACGGTTATTCAGGTCGTGATAAGAAGTGGTTGTTGTCAGCGGTACAAGGTTTTCCTTGGTGACGATTTTTGATGCCGTAAGCAAGATAGCTACTAGCAGAACGCTAATAGCTATCGTTGCATAATGTAGGCGTCCGATCATTTAAGCTTTATGTCACCAATGTGTGCCAGCTCTGGGCAATGACGTAGTAAGTCGCCAGGGGTAACAAACATTGAAGACTGTGCTTGTAGAATAGCAATTCCTTGCTTTGGATCGGCTTTGTCGAGTTCAACTTGATGACTGACTCCATGCAACACTTGTGCGAAATCATGAATCGCATCAAGCAATTCATCAGCAACGGTGCCTGATGCTAATAACGTCTCGTCGTTCATAGCTTCAAACAGCTCTTTGGCTAACTCTTCATCTGATGTATTGTCAGACTGTAAGTCGCCCAGTTGGCTTTGCTGGCGTTTGTGTTTGAATGCTTTGCTAAGCAGAGTGGGGCGGTTGCTATCGCCCAGTAGGCTGCCGTTCTTTATCGTTAGCTGATAAGCTTTGCCTGCTTCTTGATAACATTCAAATACAAACTGAGAGCATACCATCGGATGTTTGTCTGGGTATTTGTGTTGATTGATTGCGTCAAGTAGCTTCTCAGTCAATCGCTTGAGTATGCGTAAAATAATCTTCTGTGTCGTATCGCTAGGAGTAAACTTTTTATAAATTAAAAGCATCCCAACGAGGTAGAGGTTATTCATGGCATACGGAGCTTCGCCATTTAAATATTTTGCAGCTATGTCCATGACGGGTTTAAAGTCGTCAATCGTCGGCTTATTGAGACGCATGACATGAACTGTTCTGCCTGGAAAGCGCATCGTCGCTTCGGCTATACGAACCGCAGGTGGCGTTTCTTCGACCATCTTAGTCGGAATTTGGTAAGTCATGGCTGCATGACTGACGGGGGCGTCAGTGAGCCAAGTGATTGCTTTTGATATCCAACTACCTTCTTCTGGAGAAAAAAGTAGGACATCACCAGCTTGTAAGTCTCTAACGTGCATTGTAACTCCCTCTTTTTGAAGTTAAATATAGCGATTTAATGCAAAAATGTATAGTGTTTGTCAAAGCTAAGCCATATAGATTAGCATAGGGTGTCAAGTCCAACATAAGCTGAGGAGAACTTATGAGACGATTAATAACAGCTACAGCCTGTTTAGCCACCATAGTTTTGTCGCCAACAGTGATGGCTCTTGAAGAAGAGAGTCGGTGCAATGATTATGATGTCTTTGTGTTACGACATTTAGAAAAAGCAGATGATGGAACCCGAGATCCAAGTCTAAACTCGGTTGGTAAGAAGAATGCTAGAACGTTAGCTGAATTGCCTATAATTGAAGAAGCTAGCCATAGTTTTTATACACCTTATAAAAGAACCTATGAAACACTAGAGTTTATTGAGACGGAAAAGTCCGTCTATGATCCCAAACAAACTGAAAAGCTAGTGCATAAGATCAAACAGCAGCACTGTGGTGAAACGGTGTTAGTTGTAGGTCACTCAAATACAGTACCAGGTATTATAAAAGCACTTGGTGGAAGTTTTGATATAACCTATGCAGGACAGAAGCTGTCTTCTGAACCGGTTATCATGCTCAACGAAAAAGATTATGGAAGCGTGTTTAGAGTAACGCTCCATAATGAACGAATTCATCAGCAGCTTTATCGTATTAATTCTCAGAGTGATGAGATAAGAAAAAAGCGGTAATTAATACCGCTTTTTAAGTGTAAAACTCTTGTGTCGACAACTTGTGCGACAACTTCTATTCGTGAGCGCTGCGAGTCCCTAGAGTATACTCTAAGGACTCGCTAGAGAGCTTTTTTTTACTAAGAAGTAGTCTTTGCAGCTTCAGACGAGCTATGTTCACGTGAAGCATCTTCCATTGAGCGAGTTACAGCGCCATCAAAGCTATGAGGCTTCGGTGTAAACGCAATCGGCTCAATAGAGCTTTTCGTGGTTGCTCGGCTCGCTGGAGCACTAGAGCTTGAAGGCAAGTTACCGTTTGAAGCAGGCTTTTTAGTCGCTGCTTCTGAGGCTATCTTTTCCTCGGAAGCTTTGTCTTCGGAGGCAGTTTCGCTAGAAGCTGGTTCTTTAGAGGTTTCTGCCTGCTTAACTTCTTTCTCAGTTATCTTCTCAGATTCCTTGTGGGTCGCTTGGTTAGGCTGAGCTTCTTTTTCAGAGTCAAGCTTGTCCTGACTAGCGCCTTCGCGAGCTTCAGGCTGCTGGGGCTGATTCGGTGTTGGCTTATCTTCTTTTACTTCTGACGTCTGAGACTCTGGGCCTTTTTCGCTCTCAGCCTTCTTGGAGTTTGTTTCTTTAGAAACAGGAGCTTCCCCTGAGTTCTCAGCAGGATTGTCCACTGGGTTCTCAATAACTTCAGGCAAGTTCTCGTCTTTCAGAACATCGCTCACTGTTCTTTCTAGCGACTTATGAGCTTTATAAACCATGATGTCTTCAGGTTTAGCCTTCGAGCGCTGTTGTTGCTTATCTTGCGCTTGAGGTTTTTGTTGCTTAGCCTGTTGCTTATCTTGATTATTGCTCTTTGCAGCCTGTTCTTGAGGATTAGGCTGTTGCTTATTATCAGCTTGTTTCTGTTGCGCCGCAGGCTGTTGCACTGATTCCATGCGTTCAGCACGAGACTTACGTGGCGGACGTTGCTCTACTTGTTGTTGAGCCTGTTGCTGCTGACCTTTTTGCTGGCCGCGGTTTTTATTGCGGTTGTTGTGCTTTTGGTCCTGTTGCTGGCGATTACCACCTTTTTGCTGTTGACCTTTCTGCTGGCCTTGCTTTTGCTGGCGATTATCTTGCTCATTGTGTTTGTTACGATTGTCTTGACCGCGCTTATCCTGATGGCGAGAGTCTTGCTTTTGATTACCCTGGTTACGGTTATCTTGGCGACGATCATTGCGACGACGGTTACCTTTGTAGTTACCGCGACGATTGTTTTGGTTACGATTGTCTTGACGACCGGAACCATGGCGACCTTTGCCTTTATAGTTTTTGCTGTGTTTATTGTTGCCCTTACCTTTAGCTTTTTTCTCGTCATCACCAAATAAAGCTGTCCAAAGACGTTTGAATAAACCTGGCTTTTCTTGCTTAGGCTTGTTCTTTTTCTTCGGCTTGGTGCTTGGTGCAGGAGGAGGGGTGCTGTGCTTTAATCCTTTCAAAGCAGGCTCATCTAGCGGCTGCACAGGTTGAGTTGTGCTTTTTACCAGCTCAACTTCAGGAGCTTTACCGATTAGTGAGTAGCTATTGTCTTCAAGAGTTTCACCACCTTTGACGCGAAGCACTTCGTAGTGAGGTGTTTCCATATGAGGGTTTGGAACAACGACTAAACGAACTTTTTGACGCTTCTCGATTTGCTCAATCTTACGACGCTTTTCGTTTAATAAGAAAGTCGCTACCTCAACAGGCAGTACTGCTTGTACTTCAGCTGTTGATTCTTTCATGGCTTCATCTTCCATCAAACGAAGAATAGATAGTGCCAATGAGTCAGTACCACGAATAACACCAGAACCACTACAGCGCGGACATACGTGCTGGCTTGATTCTTCAAGAGAAGGGCGTAAACGTTGACGTGACATTTCAAGCAGCCCGAATCGCGAAATTCGACCAATTTGAATACGTGCACGATCTCGAGCAACCGACTCTTTTAAAACTTTTTCCACTTCGCGCTGATTGCGCGGAGGTCCCATATCGATGAAGTCGATAACAATAAGGCCACCAATATCACGCAGACGTAATTGACGCGCGATTTCTTCTGCAGCTTCTTTATTGGTGTGTAATGCTGTTTCTTCAATATCACCGCCTTTTGTCGCTTTGGCTGAGTTGATATCAATAGAAAGCAATGCTTCGGTTTGGTCAAAAACAACCGAACCACCTGATGGTAAGCGTACTTCACGCTGGAAAGCGCTTTCGATTTGGCTTTCGACTTGGTAACGGTTGAATAGAGGGATTTCGTCTTTGTAGAACTTCACCCGATTCACGAAGTCTGGTCGTTGATAACCGAGCTCAGTTTTAATGCGGTCATGAACTTCTTTACGATCGACGATGATTTCACCGATATCTGGACGTAAATAGTCACGAATCGCACGAGTAATCACGTCTGACTCTTGAGTGATTAAGAAAGGAGCAGGGCGAGTGTTTGAAACTTCTTTGATGTTCTTCCAGAATTCCAGCAAGTAGCCGAAATCGTAATTGATTTCTTCAAGGCTTTTACCGACTCCAGCCGTTCTGACGATGCAACCCATACCTTTTGGTACCGCGAGCTGGCCCATAATTTGCTTAAGGTCAGAGCGCTCTTCACCTTCGATTCGACGTGAAATACCGCCAGCACGAGGGTTGTTAGGCATTAATACTAGGTAACTACCCGCCAAACTGACAGAAGTAGTAAGCGCAGCACCTTTATTGCCGCGTTCCTCTTTATCAATCTGAACTATGATTTCTTGGCCTTCTTTCAAGGCATCTTTGATGGTAGGACGGCCTTTGTGAGGAGGGTTGTGCATATACTCACGGGCAACTTCTTTTAACGGAAGGAAACCATGACGTTCTGCGCCATAGTCTACAAAGGCAGCTTCCAAGCTAGGTTCGATTCGGGTAACTTTACCCTTATAAATGTTTCCTTTTTTCTGTTCTCTTCCTGCTAACTCAATATCTAAATCATATAAGCGTTGGCCATCGACCATCGCAACACGCAACTCTTCATTGTGGTGAGTTGCGTTAATTAACATACGTCTCATTGTATAAAAACTCTCTTTTTTAAACCGCGAACACAGTGAGAGTTAGAACAGAAATTTTAGGAATAGGCTGAGGTATACTATCTAACTTGTTGTTTAGACAGTACTTTCTTGCTTAATTGTGACAAACATTTTTATGACTAAAGAGTCCTTCATGCAGTTGTCTTTCCACGCTTAAAATTAATCAGTTTTTTCCTGTTTGGCTATTCTATGTCTTACCGCTTTTGTGCATAAAAGAAGCCAAACCAACCGAGCCAATTAGAATACTTTAAGGCTCTACTATTCTGTTACTTCACCATGTTCGGTGTTATTACATAAATTCTTTGGGGGTGTCAGTATGACCATGCGTATGTCGCTAAGGCGTTACGCGATATGGGTTTACATCTAACACCAATGTGTTGAGGCACTATTCTTGATTGGTATTGTTCTTATACCAATTTGCCTCACTTCTCATCGGAGCACTATAGACTCCGTGTAGGCATTATAAACAGATATAGAGATTCCAGCAATCGTTATTCTGTTTAAGTTCTTGATTTGAGGTGCATTAAGGTGTTGTTTCTAGGTATTTTAGGGTATAGTTGCGCCCGATGAGTAACGATTCCCGCCCAAAAGTTCGATTTGTCGAAGTCAGTGCCGAAGAAGAAGGGCAGCGCATTGATAATTACCTAGTGAAGACGCTCAAAGGCGTTCCAAAGTCACGCATCTATAAAATGTTGCGCAAAGGTGAAGTCCGCGTTAATAAAGGTCGTATTAAAGCCGAGTATAAAATCGAGGCTGGCGACTCTATTCGCATTCCGCCTGTTCAGACTGCTCAGCGTGACCAAGAAGTTCCGGTTAAGCTGAATGTTGTGCAATCGTTAGAAGATGCCATCATTTATGAAGATGATCGCGTTATTGTGCTCAATAAACCTTCGGGCATGGCCGTTCATGGCGGTAGTGGCATGAGTTTTGGCGTCATAGAAGCATTACGTGCTTTAAGGCCTACGGCACCGTTCTTAGAGCTGGTTCACCGTTTAGACCGTGATACCTCTGGTTGTCTGATGATTGCTAAACGCCGTAGCACCTTGCGCTTTATCCATAAGCAGCTTCAAGAGAAAAAGATTAACAAACGCTACTGGGCATTGGTCAATGGTCATTGGCCAGCCAAGCAGAAGTTTGTTGATGCACCATTAAGAAAGTTTCAAGTAAAGTCTGGTGAGCGCTTGGTTCGAGTCAGCGATGATGGTAAACCTTGCTTGACCAGTTTTAGGGTTGTAGAGCGATTTAAGGAATTAACCTTAGTGTCGGCCGAACCGATTACCGGGCGTACGCATCAAATCCGAGTACATGCGCAGTCTGTAGGATGCAGCTTAGTGGGTGATGATAAGTATGGTGATGATGCATTAAATCAACAATTCAAGCGCGATGGTCTTTGTGAGCGGCTTTTCCTCCATGCTTACTCGTTAGATTTTAAAGTTCGTCCAGAGGATAAGAAGCCAATCAAGGTCGAGGCTCCTTTGCCGGAAGATTTGCAGCATACCGTCAACCAAGTAAGAAAACAGTCATAACCAATACTATGCTAACACGCGAAACACCGTTAATTGTTTTTGATTGGGATGGAACCTTAATGGATTCAACGGGAAGAATCGTTTCAGCGATGCAAGCTACGGCTCGAAACCTAAAGCTTCCTGTCCCAACGGATGATGAAGTAAGAGCTATTATCGGACTGAGTTTGGGGAACTGTTATCGTCAACTGTTTCCTGAAGTGGGTGACCATGACTGGATCACTGAAGAATACCGTTACCAGTATGTCGATGGTGATAAGACGCCAAGCCCAATGTTCGAAGGCGTGGAAGATGTGCTGACTAAGCTGAAAGATGAAGGCTATTACTTAACGGTTGCGACCGGTAAAGCGCGCCATGGTTTAGATCGAGTGTTGGATGAGTCTAAACTTAAGCACTTTTTCGATACCACTATTGCCAGCGATGAGTCGAACAGTAAGCCTGATCCGGCCATGTTGCACACGTTAATGAAACATTTTGATGTTAAGCCGCAGCAAACCGTAATGGTGGGCGACACAACCCATGACCTGAAAATGGCGCAAAATGCAGGAACGTACAGTGTTGGTGTGACTTATGGAGCGCACAGAGTGGAGTCACTCAAACAGCACGCTCCCATCGCTATTATCGACGATATTCGTCAATTGATAGAACAGCAATAAGCTTTTAATTAAAGAACTAACCTGCCAGCTCTTTTTGTAACTTTTTCAATTGCTCATACACTTCTTCAGCATGAACGTCTGGGTCTACCTCTGAGTAGTGATAAACGATATTGCCTTTAGGATCGATGATAAAGGTTTCACGCTCCGCGTATTCCATCGGTCCAAAACCACCTAACACTTTATAAGCTTTGCTCGCTTCCTGGTCGACATCAGCTAGGATGGTAAAGGGTAGCTGGTAAGCGTTGGAAAAGTCTTTATGCGAACTGACGTCATCAAGAGAAATGCCCACGATTTCAGCGTCTAACGCCTTGTACTCAAGGTATTTATCACGAAAGTTTTTGGCTTCAGTGGTACAACCGGGCGTATCGTCTTTGGGGTAAAAATACAAAACTACCCATTGGTCTTTAAAGTCTTTTAAGCTTTTGGTATCACCGTTTTGATCTTTTAATTCAAAGTCTGGCGCTAAAGCTCCGACCCAGTTAGAGTTCGCAGCGACATTTGCTGAAAGAAGCAAACCAAAAACCATTAATAAAATACGTGACATAAGTTTTCCTTTATTTAAGATAGGACTGTCAATAAATATAGGATAGCAAGATATCATCAATTTTGCGTGAATCAAGCCATCAAAGTAAGGACTTTGAAATGGATTTATTTGATGTAATAAAAATTCCAGTGTTACAAACCGAACGACTCATCTTACGCTCCTACCAAGAAAGCGACTTAAACGCCTATTATGAGATGATGGCGGATCCAGACATTACGCGTTATTTGGTACCGGGTCATCCAATGTCAGCTCGCGAAGCATGGCGAAGTATCGCTGGCATGGCCGGTCACTGGGTACTGCGTGGTCATGGTCAGTGGGCGCTTGAAGAAAAAGAAAGCGGTGAGTTTGTCGGACGTTGTGGCATTATCGAGCCGGAAGGCTGGCCAGCTAAAGAAATTGGTTGGGTACTGCATCCTAAAGCTTGGGGCAAAGGTTACGCCACAGAAGCCGCCGAAGCAGCGCTTGGGTATGCTTTTAAGACTATGCGGCTTGAAAAAATCATCAGTCTCATTCAGCCTGGTAACGATGGTTCGGTTGCTGTGGCGAAACGAATTGGCGAGACTCTTGTGGAACGTATTACTATTTATGATAAAGAAGCTGACGTCTATTCGATCACAGCAAAGGAGTATTTTAGTCGTTAGTAATATTTCTCAGTAACTTATTGGATAAGCTTTAATTTATGAGCTTTATAAAACACAATGCCTCGCGCTTTAAAGATCAGCTGTTAAAAGAGGTAGCTGGATTAGAGCTATTAAGGGGCGTCATAGAGTCTAACGACATCAAGTTACGAATTCCTCGTGTTATCAATGTTTCTGAGCATCAGTTAAAACTAGAAAGAGTCAACGCGATTAGCCCCAACCCAGAAATGATGGCTACTTTCGGAAAAGAATTAGCCAAGCTCCACAGTATTCCATTTAAACGAGCTGGCCTCGAAGAAGATAACTATATTGGCTTAAACCCACAGCAAAATGATTTGTACCAAGACTGGGGAAGCTTCTTCTACGACAAGCGACTAATGGCTCAGGCAGAAATGATTGCCGCTCTAAGAGTTCGCAATAACTTTATAGACATTCTGAGTGACAAAAAAGATTGTTTAATCAACTGGCTAAACCAACACAGTCAGCACATGAGTTTAGTCCATGGCGACTTATGGTCAGGAAACGTTATGTTCGATGAGCAAAGTGTTTGGCTAATTGATCCTGCGGTTTATTTCGGCGATAGGGAAGTTGATTTAGCCATGATTGAAATGTTTGGTGGCTTTAATCATAACTTTTATGATTCTTACGACGATGTATTACCTCGAAGTGAGGAATATGATACAAAGAAAGTGATTTATAATTTATACCATTACTTAAACCATTATAATTTGTTTGGTGAAGGGTATTTATCCGCTTGTCAGCGTGGGATGGCAGTTGTAAACAGTTTTTGAAGTGATAGAACTTAATTCATATCCTACTTTGGTTAATTTGAGAGACTAAATGTTGTTACTATCTTAATTGCACTGAGCTTTTTGCTTACGACACATCTGATTTGGAGGCCAAAGGCTTAGTCGCTCTAAATAACTTTAACGTCTAGCTTTCTAAGGCTTCCCGCCAAGGTAATTAACGGTAATCCAATCAAGGCTGTGGGGTCTTTTGAGGATAAAGATTCAAACAGGGCAATACCGAGGCTCTCGGCTTTAAAAGAGCCTGCACAGTCGAGAGGCTGTTCTCGTTGAATATAACGTTCAATTTCGTCTTTTTGTAGTTCTCTAAACGTTACTTCTGTGACCACCACGTCAATGCTTTTAGCTTCTTGGCCACTTTCTAGTACGCACAAGGACGTATAGAAGTTAACGGTTTTGCCGCTACATGCCTGAAGCTGTTCGATGGCTTTTGTTTCAGTATGAGGCTTCCCAAGGATTTGACCTTGTAAGACACAAATTTGGTCTGAGCCGATAATAATACTGTCTAGGTGATTCAGCGATACGGTCATTGCTTTTTGTTCAGCTAAACGCGCGACATGCTCAATCGGCTCCTCATCGGGGAAGGGCGTTTCGTCGATGTCTGGTGACTCACAGATAAAGTCGTTCAGAATGCGGCTAAGCAGCTCTTTCCTATATGGGGAAGAAGAAGCGAGAACGATGTTTTTGGCTTTTGCTGAATTTGTCATAAGAGTGCTTGTTGTATGTTGTAAATACCGTTAAAATTTAACTTAGAAACAAGTAGTTAGCCTACATTTTGTGTGATTTAGCCAAGAAATCAACCAAATCTTCGATTTCAAAGCAAAAAAACACCAAAAATAGTGGGTTTGCTTTGACTAAAACCCAAGATATCTGTATTATTGCGCGCCTATGTCAAGTCGCAGGTTACCGGCGTCTGTTGATCCCTACAAGTTTGCGGATCAAGAGAAAGAAATAAACGCCACACTCGATCTGGAATACTTAGACCGATTTCGTCAGGAGTTAGCCTCCGATAAAGGTGAAATTGTCTGCAGTATTAAAGGGGATAGAGTAGAAGATACTCATGTCACTTTACTTGAGCTAAGTCTCAAGGGTGAAGTTGAATTGATTTGTCAGGGCTGTTTAGAGCCTTTTCCATATCAAGTTGACCACCAAGTGATTATCTATCCGTGTTACTCAGAAGAGCGGATGGAGCATGTGCCTGATGACGGCGACCCAGTTTTAGTCGATGACGACGGTTTGCATTTAAAAACAGTCGTAGAAGATGAATTGATTTTGTCTTTGCCGCCCGTAGCATTATATGGCGAGTGCATAGACATGGATGCTTACGAAAGCGGTGAGCTTCCACAAGAAAGTATTGAAAAAGCGGAGAAGGATAATCCTTTTAACGCATTGAAAGATTTAAAGTTTGATTAAGCAGGAGATTTAGAATGGCTGTACAAAAGAATCGCAAAACTCGCTCTACGCGTGGTATGCGTCGCTCGCACGACTCTTTAACTGCACCTACGTTGTCAGTAGAGAACGAAACAGGTGAAGTTCATCGTCGTCACCACGTGACTAAAGATGGTTTCTACAAAGGTCGCAAAGTAGTTTAATAGTCCTCTATTAAATTCACTTGGTTTTTGATCAGCCGGATTTTCCGTGACAAAAACGCTAGCGATTGATTGCATGGGGGGCGATTATGGCCCCTCTGTTATTATTCCGGCAGCAATTTCTGCGCTGCAACAACACTCTGATCTCGAAATATTCCTTGTTGGCCCACAACAAGACATCCAAAGTCACTTAAAACAGTTCCCTAAGTTTGGTTCTCGTCTGAAAATTCAGGACGCGTCCGAAGTTATTGGCATGTCAGAAAAACCTTCAGCGGCTCTTCGACGTAAGCCTGATTCTTCGATGCGTAAAAGTCTTGAATTGGTTCGTGATGGTCAGGCTGACGCTTGTGTGAGCTCTGGCAATACCGGCGCTTTGATGGCTTTAGCCACGGTACTATTAGGAACCTTGCCTGGAATAGAGCGTCCTGCAATAACTGCAGAACTTCCTAATCGCAAAGGCTCTGTGACCAATATGTTGGATCTTGGTGCAAATATTGATGCGAGCGCTGAGCAGCTGACCAGTTTTGCTATCATGGGGCATGTGCTTAGCGAGCGTGCTGATGGTATCGAGAACCCACGCGTTGCATTATTAAATATTGGTGAAGAGGCAATAAAAGGCCGAGATAGCATTAAACTTGCTGGCGATATGCTGTCTAACCAATCAGAGATTGATTATGTGGGCTATATCGAAGCTAATGAAATCTTTGATGGTGATGTTGATGTCGTCGTCTGCGACGGCTTTACGGGCAATAATGTGCTTAAAGCCTGCGAAGGGATTACGCGCTTCCTGTATGATCAATTAAGAACTGAATTTACGAGCAATTGGTGGAGCAAAGCTGTGTCGGCTTTGGTGTGGCCTTTGTTAAAACGTTTTCAGCGTCGTATCAACCCCGACCAGTATAACGGTGCAAGTCTGTTAGGATTACGCGAAATCGTTATTAAGAGTCACGGTTCTGCGGATAGTAAAGCGACGTTATTTGCAATTAACAAAGCCATCACAGAAATCGAAAGACAGGTTCCTCAAGCTATTCAAGACAAGGTTGCTCAGTTATTATTAAATACTGATAATGAAGAGTAAGACTCTGATTTGACGATTAACGAGACGATTAAAAATAAAGGTAGATAGTGTGAAACATTCTCGAATTTTAGGCATGGGCAGTTATTTACCAGAGAAGGTGTTAACTAACGCCGATTTGGAAAAAATAGTAGAGACTTCAGATCAGTGGATTACTGAGCGAACCGGTATTAAAACTCGCCACATTGCTGCCGATGACCAATCAGCGTCACATTTAGGCGTTGAAGCAGCTAAGAAAGCCATTGCGGACGCTGGAATCGATGCAAAAGATATCGATATGATCGTGGTGGGTACAGCGACTCCAGATAAAATGTTCCCTAGCTCAGCCTGTTACATTGGCCATGAGCTTGGTATTGGTGGCGTTCCTGCTTTTGATATTACGACAGCGTGCCCAGGTTTTGTTTATGGCTTAAGTATTGCTGATCAGTTTATTAAAACAGGTCACCGTAAAAATGTACTAGTGGTTGGTACTGAAGTGCTTTCTCGTTTAGTGAACTGGGAAGACAGAACAACCTGTGTGATTTTTGGTGATGGCGCTGGCGCCGCTGTCGTTACGGCAAGCGATGAACCAGGTATTTTATCAACGCACATTCATGCAGACGGCGGTTACGGAGATTTGTTGTATTGCAACAATGGTTTACGTGATCAACTTGGGGACTTTCCTGAGCCTCAAATCGTCATGCGTGGTAATGAAGTGTTCAAGGTTGCAGTAAAAACACTAAGCAGCATCGTCGATGAAACGCTTGAAGCGAACAACATGACCAGAGACGATATTGACTGGTTGATACCACACCAAGCGAATATCCGCATTATTCAAGCCACTGCGAAGAAGTTAGGTGCTGGTATGGATAAAGTGGTGGTTACCGTTGATAAACACGGTAATACATCAAGCGCCTCGATTCCGCTAGCCATGTGCGAAGCGATTGAGGACGGACGTATTAAGCGTGGCGATATTTGTTTGCTTGAAAGCTTTGGCGGCGGATTTACATGGGGTTCGGCCTTAATTAAGTATTAAAATTGCTGTGCGTCGCTGAGAACTGCGTTATACACATTTTCAAAAATGCTCATTTAGTCCACTAAACTGCGCGTTTTGAAAATGTGAAAGCCTTGTCTCAGCTAGCTCGCTAATTTTAAGGTCTGAACTCCCAACAAAAGTTAAGCGTCATCCCGCGGTTTAACCGCGGATCCAGTGTCTTAAAGATCAAAAGAGCCTCAGCATTGCCTAGCTCTTTTTTGGTTTTAGATATTCATTAATAAAGTAAACAATTACTTTAATAAGTTATTTTAACTAATTGAAATAAAAGAAAAGTATTTATTATGAGTAAAAAAGCATTTGTATTTCCGGGGCAGGGTTCGCAGACGTTAGGTATGTTGGCGGATGTTGCGGCGACGACTCCTTTAATTGAGTTAACCTTCGCCGAGGCGAGTGAGGGTTTGGGTTATAACTTGTGGGATTTGGTTCAAAATGATGAAGAAAAGCTCAATCAAACCCAATACACTCAACCTGCTTTGTTAACAGCAAGTATCGCTTTATGGCGTTTATGGTTAGAAAAAGGTGGCGAAAAACCAGCTTTTCTAGCTGGCCATAGCTTAGGCGAATACAGCGCATTAGTGGCTTCAGGCGTTTTGTCATTAAAGGATGCGGCGGTTTTAGTTCAGGCTCGTGGA
>Ga0208203_1000251_pt1 | contig 25631 bp, 26 predicted proteins | sample DeeseametaMP2914_FD_184167 | JGI IMG/M metagenome (GOLD analysis project Ga0208203, IMG submission 184167) | Marine microbial communities from the Deep Atlantic Ocean - MP2914 (SPAdes) | ecosystem: Environmental > Aquatic > Marine > Oceanic | place: West of Santa Cruz de la Palma, Atlantic Ocean...
AATTCAGGGTCAAAAAAGGAAAGCAAAAATATTGGACGCTCCAGTGTATGACGCTGATAACAAAAAATTAAAGTCATAATTATTTTATTGACAGTTAAAAAAAAATAAAGCAACGTCCGATTTTTAGTGAAAATTTATGGCAACAAGAAGTAACACTCCTCCGAAACCTTATCTGGGCTTTGGAACTAGAATTAGAAAATCACCCTTCTTCGAATCAACTTTAAAATGGGGTTGTAAGGAATACACGACTTACAATCATATGTATTTCCCAGTTTATTATAATACTCCTGAAGAAGATTTTTGGAGTTTGGTCAAAGATGTTACACTTTGGGATGTTGCTGTTGAAAGACAAGTAGAAATTAAAGGTCCTGATGCAACAAAATTTACACAATTATTAACTCCAAGAAATTTATCTGATTGTCAAGTTGATCAATGCAAATATGTATTAAATACAAATTATGAAGGTGGCATCCTTAGTGATCCAATTTTACTAAGACTCGCTGAAGACCATTGGTGGTATTCTATTTCTGATAGTGATCTTTTACTTTGGGCTATGGGAGTAGCTGGCAAGGATAAATATGACATAGAACTTAGAGAACCAGATGTCTCTCCTTTGCAAGTACAAGGTCCAAAATCAAGAGAATTGATGAATGATTTATTTGGATCTTGGATAAATGATTTAAAATATTACTGGTGTAAACAAATTGATTTGAAAGGAATACCTGTTGTTGTATCAAGAACAGGTTGGAGTGGTGAAATTGGTTATGAAGTTTACCTTCGTGATGAAAAAAAAGGTGCTGATTTATATGAGATGGTAATGGCAGCAGGTGAAAAATATAAAATTGCACCAACTGGCCCTTCTCAAATAAGAAGAGTTGAGGCAGGAATTTTTTCTTATTTTCAAGATATGAGAGTAACTGATAATCCTTTTGAGATTGGAATGGATAGATTGGTTGATCTTGAAATGGAAGCAGATTTTGTAGGTAAAGAAGCGCTTATAAAAATTAAACAAGAAGGAATAAAAAGAAAATTAGTTGGTATTGAAATTCTTGGCGACCCTATAAGCAAGATTGTTCCACCAGAGTACACTCCTGAATACTTTGTACCTGATCATTGGCCAATATTTGATGATAAAAATGAGATTGGTTATGTTACATCTAAATGTTTTTCACCAAGATTAGAAAAAAATATTGGTTATGCTTTTATCCCTATAGATTATGCAAAAAATGACACAAAGTTTACAATTAGATCACCATATGCAAATTTAGAATGCAAAGTAGTGCCATTACCATTTTACGATCCAAAAAAACAAATTCCTATAAAATAATTTATTCATGCTCTCAAAATATATTAAAGAGAGTAAAATTTGAGTTTTCGAGATAGTTTAGTAGCTTTGCTTGTCCCTATTTTTTTAGGTTTTGGTTTTGTAATATCGAAACCTGCTTTTGAATATTTTCCACCATTTTTATTAATGGGATTACGTTTTACCATAGCAGCGTTTATTATGGTTTGGTGGTTTCCTATTCCAAAAGGATTATTTAAAGATTTAATTATAGTTTCTTTTATCGGTAGCACCTTGCAATATGGTTTGACCTATTCTGGTTTAAATATAATTGATGCTTCATCCGCTGTGTTGTTAGTACAAGCAGAAGTGCCTTTTGGTGTGATCATTGCTTATTTTTTACTTAAAGAAAAGCCTGGAATAAAAAATATACTAGGTATATGTGTTTCTTTTTTTGGTGTTTTTATTCTAACAGGTGCACCTAATTTAGAGGGTAAATTTTTTGGAGTTTTATTAACTCTATCTGGTGCTTGTACATGGTCTCTTGGGGCAGTATTAGCAAAACCTCTGAGTGAAAAAATGAATCCTTTTGCATTGACTGCTTGGTTATGTTTGTTTTCGGGACCTCCTTTGATACTAGCTTCCGTTATTTTTGACGGCAATACAATAAATTATTTTTTATCTGCAAATCTCAATAGCTGGTTGATTGTTGGATATCTAGGTTTATTTATGCAGCCATTAGCATATGGTTCTTGGTATTATGTTTTAAAACGTAATCCAGTACATAAAGTTTTACCTGTACTAATGCTTTTGCCACTTACGGGATTACTAGCTGCTATTTTTCTTTTAGGAGAAAAACCAGGCGAATATATATTTATAGGAGGAACAGTTATCTTTATTGGCGTGGGTATGATATTATTTGGCAAACAAAAGAAAAACTAACACTTCGCTGGAAGTGATTTTCCGTTCCTTTCTTCATGAAACTAAGTCACAGAAATAGCACGCGTACCTCTAACAACTACAAACTTATATCCATCAACACTCACTGTAACAACTCTAGAAGTTGTATGATCTCTAATCCGCAAAGAACCATCTTCAATCTCTCTTATCTCAGCAAATCCAATATTGCCAAACACCAAACTAGCAATAACCATTCCAATTATTTTTTTCATAATTCTCCTTTCTTCCGTATGGTACCATTTTTTATAATTTTTTTATTTTTTTGATTTCTTTATAATTTCACTTATAATTTCTTCTTTTCTGTGGCCCATAAGATGAATTCCTTTTACTCCTTGTATATTGCGAAAAGCTTCTATTAGCTCTATACATATTTTTTTACTTTCTTCTTTTTGATCTTCTGAACCTTCTAATCTCTTAATAATTTGATCTGGTACATCAACACCAAATAAATTTTCATTCATCCATCTTGCACTCTTTGCTGAAGCAAATGGTCCTAACCCAATTATGAAATTTGTTTTTTCCAAAATTCCTTCGTCTCCTAAAACTTTCATATATTCATTTAATAACTTTGCATCAAAAACATACTGGGTTTGAAAAAAATCTACACCGTTGTTGATTTTCTCTAAAATTTTTTTGGGATCAGGTTTTCCCATAGTTGGAACTTCTGCTGCTCCTATAAATAATTTTGGTGGAGGATCAATTACTCTTCCTGATGGAAATTTTTTTTCTTTACGCATCATATTTGCCGTAGAAACTAATGTTAAACTATCAATATCATTCACAATTTTAGCTTCAGGTTGATCACCACTTTTTGGATTATCTCCTCCTAAACAAAGGATATTGTTTACACTTAAAGCCGACGCTCCTATTAAATCTCCTTGTAAAGCTAAACGGTTACGATCTCGAACAGTTAATTGTAATATTGGATCTATACCATTCTGCGCAAGAATAATTGCAGCAGTTAATGAAGACATATGTGCTTTTGCACCAGGGCTATCTGTAACATTAACAGCGTCAGCTATTCCTTTTAATGGCATTACATTTTTTAATAACGTTTCTTTGTCAGATGCATCTGGTGGCGTTGTTTCTGCAGTATATACAAAAACTTTGTCTAATAATTTTTGTTGAAGTAAGCTTTGGTTTTCCATTTTATAAAATCATTATTATTAACCTAAATTTTGCAAGAATGGAAAGATATTAAATAAATAATAGCCCAGTGATTGCAATTTGTTAGTTATTATTAAAATTCCTGTTGCAAGTAAAATTACTCCGCCTATTTTTGAAACTCGATTAATATTCTTTTTAAAATTTTTTGAAAATACTAAAAACTTTTGAATTAAATATCCTGATAAAATAAAAGGTATTGCTAAGCCTAATGAGTAAAAACTTAAAAGTAAAATTGCCTTTGATATTGTTTCTTCAGTGGCTGCTAAAGCAAGAATTGAACCTAAAATAGGACCGATGCAAGGAGTCCATCCAAATCCGAATGCCATTCCGACAATAAATGTAAATAATGGTTTGGTTGATTTGTTTGTATAATATTTCTTTTCATAATTAAGAAATTTAATATTAATTATTCCAATTAATTGCAGAGAAAAAATTATAATTATTAAACCAGCAACAATTCTTAATTGATTTGAGTTTTGAAGTAAAAGATTGCCCAAAAAAGAAGCTGTGGCGCCAAAAATTATAAATACAAATGAAAATCCTAAAGAAAATAAAAATAATGGAACTAAATTTATTTTTTTTCTTTCAACTAATTCATTTAATGATTGTCCTGAAATAAAAGAAACATAACCAGGTATTAGTGGTAAAACACAGGGTGATAAAAAGCTTATTAATCCCGCTCCTAGAGCAATTATTAATTCAATCATATTTTAACTAGTTAATCATATATTATAATTAAATCTTTTAGCTATACTTCCATTTACGTTGGTTTTTATCCTAAATAATGAACCAGAAAGCTTAAATTGTCTTAAATCTTTTTTGCTCATAGATTTTTTTGCTGACGTAACAAATAATTCTGAATGATTTGGACCTCCAAAAGTACAATTAGTTATGTTTTTAGCAGGAAAATCGATTGTATGAATTTTTTTCCCAGTTTTATTAAAAACAGAAATACGAGCTCCGCCGAAATGACATGTCCATAAATTATTTTGTTTATCCAATGTCATTCCATCGGGAGAACCTTCTTTACTTTTAAATTTTATAAAAACTTTTTTTTTTATAATTTTTAATTTTTTATCAATTTTAATTTTATAAATTTTTTTATCTCTACTATCAGTATGATAAAAATTCTCTGAATTGATAAATGCTGGTCCGTTTGTTATATAATAATTTTTATCAACTTCAGTTAAATTTAAATTATTATCCAAACAATAAAGCGAACCAGTTCTTATTTTTCTTTCAAGATTGTCCATTGATCCAAACCATAATCTCCCTTTTGGATCTGTTTTGCCGTCGTTTAATCTGTTCAAGGTTTTATTTTTTTCAACGATAATTGATTTAATTATTTTTCTTGTCTTAAGATTTACAATTCTTAATTCACCCTTTAAACCTAAGATAAATATATTATTTTTTATATGAGATAAAAAACCAATTTCCTTATTAATTTTTAATATTTTCTTTTTTTTATTTTTTGTATTTAAAATAAATATTTTTTTTCTTTTAATATCGACAAAGTAAATTGAATTGTGCAACTTAACCCAAAGAGTGCCTTCACCTAGAATTGTATTTGATTTCCATATACACTCTGGTTTTGATGTTTTTATTTTCAAATTATACTGAGATTACTTTTGAGTTTTGTTCTCCAAGATTATCTATAGATAATCTTAATGTATCTCCATTTTTTAAGAATACTTGAGGTTTCTTTCCCATACCAACACCTGGGGGTGTGCCCGTTGTAATTATATCGCCTGCTTGCAATGACATATATTTACTTAGATAAGCAACAATGTGGTAAACATTAAATATCATTTTATTTGTATTACCCGTTTGCATTCTTTTTCCATTTAAATCCAAACTTAAATTTAAATTGTTCACATCTTTGATTTCATCTGATGTAACTAAATAAGGTCCTATGGGCCCAAATGTGTCATGAGATTTTCCTTTAACCCATTGACCCATTTTTTCTATTTGCCATTCTCTTTCACTAATATCGTTAACAAGACAATATCCAAGTATATGATCACTAGAATTTTTTTCAGAAATATTTTTAGCTTCTTTTCCAATAACAATACCTAGTTCTACTTCCCAATCTAGTTTTTTAGAATAAGATGTAATTTCAATATCATCATTTGGTCCATTTACACAACTTGTGGCTTTCATAAATACAATTGGTTCTGATGGAACTTTTGCTCCTGTTTCTTCAGCATGATCTGAATAGTTTAAACCTATAGCAACAAATTTACCTGGATTGCTAATACAAGATCCAATTCTTTCACTATTTGAGAGTTCTGGAAGATTTCCTAAATCTAAACTTTTTAATTTTTCAATAGTTGAGTGAGTTAGATTATCTGGTGTTAAATCCTTTATTACTGAACTCAAATCTCTAATTTTGCTATTTGTATCTAAAGCAGCTGGTTTTTCTTTTCCTTTATTTCCTACTCTTAATAGTTTCATTTTTTCTCCTTATATTAAATACTCATCCCTCCATCAATTGGGTGAACTACCCCAGTTATAAAATCTGACTCATCACTAGCTAAATAAACAGCTAAAGCAGCGATTTCTTCGGCTGTAGCAAGTCTTCCCATTGGTTGTCTTGCTATAAAATCTTTTTTTGCTTTCGCTGGATCGGGTGCAGCTGCCACTCTTTCTTCCCATGAAGGGGTGTGAACTGTTCCTGGTGCAATAGCATTGCATCTTATATTGTTTTTAATAAAATCAGCCGCTATTGATTTAGTTAAACCAACAATGGCAGCTTTTGTTGCACCATAGACAAATCTATTTGGTAGACCTCTTAAGCTTGAAACTATTGATGACATATTAATTATATTTCCCTTATTCTGTTTAATCATTTTTGGAAGTATTTCTTTAATCATAAAATACATTGACTTAACATTTACATTAAAAGAAAAATCCCAATCTTTTTCCTCACATTCCATTATTGTTCCATGGTGGACATATCCAACAGCATTAAATAAAACATCTACTTTATTTAATGATGCAGAAAATTTTTCAATAGCTTGTTTGTTTGTTGAATCTAAATTTTTAACTTTAATATTTGGATATTCTTTATTTAAAGTTTCTAAAGTTTTATCATTAATGTCTGTTGCTATAACGTTTGCACCTTCATTATGAAATACAATAGCTGTTGCTCTCCCAATTCCTTGTCCTGCAGCAGTAACAACTATATTTTTATTTTCTAATCTTTTGCTCATTTATTTCTTTTATTAATGTGAGTGTCTCGGCATTCCTTTTGTATTAGTTATATCTAAATACATAGATTCTGTTTCTAAACAAGCTCCAGTTTCTAATTGCCCAACTAAACTTCTTGCAATTTCTTGCCATGGAGTTTGATTTTTTAATTTTGGAATTTTAACATTTTTTCTTCTATTTGCTATTTCTTCATCTGAAATTAGTAGATCAATTCTACTATTGTTTAAGTCTACTTTAACTTTATCGCCTGTATTTACTATCAATAAAGCGCCACCAATTGCAGACTCTGGTGATACATTTAAAATTGATGGGCTTTCCGAAGTACCACTTTGTCTGCCATCACCAAGTGTTGGAAGAGTATTAATTCCTTTTTTTAACAATCTGTCTGGTGGTTGCATATTCACAACTTCAGCAGAACCTGGATAACCTACTGGTCCACATCCCCTAATCATTAAAATAGAGTTTTCATCAATTTTCAAATTTTCATCATTTATTCTTTTATGATAATCCTCTGGTCCTTCAAAGACAACTGCTTGTGCTTCAAAAATATTTGGATTTTTTGGATTTGATAAATATCTTTTTCTAAATTCTTCGCTAATTACTGAAGTTTTCATAACTGCAGAACTAAAAAAATTACTTTTCATTACTATAAATCCAGCATTTTCAACTAAAGGATTTTTAAATGATTTTATAACATTTCCATCAACATCAATTTTAATATTCAAATTCTCTTCAACAGTTTTACCAGTAACCGTCATAACGTTTTTGTGTAATTTATTATTTTTCATTAATTCTTGCATGATTGCAGGAATTCCTCCTGCTTTAAAAAAACCTTCCATTAAATGCTCTCCCGCTGGCTGACAATTAACAAGTAAGGGAATATCATGACCAAGTTTTTGCCAACTATCTATATCAAGATCAATGCCCATATGCCTTGCAATTGCAGTAAGATGTGGCGGACAATTACTTGAAGCGCCAATTGCACTTGCAACATAAATTGCATTTTCAAAAGCTTCCTTTGTCATGATTTTTGATGGCGTAAGATCTTCATGAACCATTTCGACAATTCTTTTTCCAGTTTCAAAAGAAATACTTTCTCTTTTCTTATATGGCGCAGGTATAATTGCACCTCCTGTTAAAGACATTCCTAAAGCTTCTGCAATAGAGTTCATGGATGATGCTGTTCCCATAGTATTACAATGTCCTATACTTGGAGCTGAAGCTGCAGCCATATCCATAAATTCATCATAATTAATTTCACCTTTTGCATGTAATTTTCTAGCTTCCCATATAATTGTTCCTGAACCAGCTTTTTTACCTTTATAAGAACCATCAAGCATTGGTCCGCCTGATAAAACAATTGAGGGAATATTTACTGTTGCGGCTGCCATTAAAGCAGCAGGCGTAGTTTTATCACATCCAGTTGTTAATATAACTCCATCTATTGGATAACCAAAAAGAACTTCTACTAAAGATAGATAAGACAAATTTCTATCCAAAGCTGCTGTTGGTCTTTTTCCTGTTTCTTGAATTGGATGTGTTGGAAATTCCATTGGCACACCACCAGCTTCTCTTATTCCATCTTTAATAGTTTTGCTAAGAGCTTGGAAATGTCTATTACAAGGTGATAAATCACTACCAGATTGTGCTATTCCAATTATAGGTTTGCCTGATTGAAGATCCTTTTTCTTTAAACCATAGTTTAAATATCTTTCTAAATAAAGAGCGGTAAGGCCTGGATCATTTGGATTATCAAACCACTCTTTGCTTCTTAGATCTTTTTTTTTCATAAATTATTAGATTGATTATAGCCAACCATTATCAACCACATAAGATTGATTCGTGCAGCCAGACGATTGGTCTGATGAAAAAAATAAAACCGCTTTAGCTATATCAGAAGGCATCAATTTTCGTTTTAAACACTGATTCTTCATTAAATCTTTTTCAGATTCTGGTGTTAACCATTTTTGAATTTGTCTTTCAGTCATAGTCCATCCTGGAACTACAGAATTAACTCTAATATTAAATTCACCTAAATCTCTAGCAAAAGATCTTGTAAGTCCAACCACCCCAGATTTAGCTGCAGTATAAGCTGCCATTCCTCCTTGTCCAACCATCCAAGATGCTGATCCAATATTTACAATGGCACCTCCTTTGTTTTTAATCATTGCTTTTTTAACTGATTGAACAGTAAAGAAATAATGTCTAAGATTAACATTCATTCTTTCGTTCCAATATTCTTCCGTAACATCATCAATTGCATGTCTTTCATCGTTTGCTGCGTTATTAATTAATATGTTTATTGAACCTTTGTCAGAAATAATTTTTGATATTGTATTTTGAAGTTGTTTAATATTTAAAAGATTGCATTCAATAAAAGTTGGAATTTTAAAATTTTTATTTTTAATATCTGAAATCAGTTTATTAGATTCTTTTACATTAATATCTACAAAACAAACCTCGGAGTTTTGTTCGCAAAAATGCTCAACAATTGATGCGCCTATTCCTGATCCTCCACCAGTAACAAAAACTCTTTTATTTTCTAGATCATGGTATTTTACAGTCATTTATATCCTGTTATTTGTTTTTTTATCAAAAATAGAAATTTGACTTAAATCAAAAAATAATTTCATCTCTTTGCCCGTTTCAATTTTTACAGTTGAGGGGAATTTGCCTAAAACCTCTTGGTTGCAATAATTAAAAGTTATAATTTGTTCGTGTCCAATATACTCGTTAAGTTCAGACTGCATTTTAACTCCGAAATCGTTTTCATTTGTTTTATTATGAAAAATATGTTCTGGTCTTATACAAAAGAAGACTTCTTTGTTATTTTCATTAATAGGTTTTACAAAATCATAATTTTTTATAGAAATATTATTCGATTGATTGGAACCCTCAGGAATAAATGAAGTATTATTAGCGTTTTTGACCAATTGACCACTGATTAAATTCATTGAAGGAGACCCAATAAAGTCAGCAACGAAGGTATTATTTGGCTTATTATATATATTTTCTGGAGTATCATATTGCTGGATAACACCGTGGTTCATTATAGCAATATTTGTTCCTAAACTCATTGCCTCGGTTTGATCATGTGTAACATAAACTACTGTTGTTTTTAACTTTTGATGAAGTTTTTTTATTTCTCTTCTCATTTCAACTCTTAATTTTGCATCTAAATTTGATAATGGTTCATCAAATAAAAAAATTCTAGGTTCTCTAACCAAAGCTCTTCCTATTGCAACACGCTGTCTTTGTCCGCCGGATAATTGTGAAGGTTTACGATTTAATAATTCATCAACATGCAAAAAATTAGAAACTTTTTTAAGTTGTTCTTCAATCTTTTCTTTTGATGTTTTAGCTTGTTTAAGACCAAAAACCATATTTTCTTTTACATTCATAGATGGATACAATGCATAAGACTGAAAAACCATAGCGATATTTCTATCTTTTGGTTCAACTTCGCCTACATTGTAATCATCGATAAAAACAGTTCCCTCATCAATGGTTTCTAATCCAGCTACTATATTTAACAAAGTTGATTTTCCACATCCCGATGGACCTAAGAGCACTAAAAAATTTCCTTCTTCTATTTCGAGATTTATTTTTTTTAGAACTTCGGTACTACCAAAACTTTTTGAAAGATCTTGTATTTTTAATGCTATCATTTTATCCTTTCACTGCTCCAGAAGTAAGTCCTCTTATAAAATATTTCCCAGCTAATACATAAACAATGAGAGTTGGAACGCCAGCAATAATTGCTGATGCCATATCAACATTGTATTCTTTAACGCTGGTACTCGATAAAACCATGTTGTTCAAAGCTACTTGGATAGGAGCAGCCTTACCAAAAGAAAAAGTAGCTCCAAATAAGAAGTCGTTCCATATTTGTGTAAATTGCCAAATTACTGTTACAGTTATGATAGGATATGAAATTGGAATCAGTATTTTGAAAAATATTTTAAAAAATCCAGCCCCATCAATTCTTGCTGCCTTAATTAATTCATTGGGAATAGAAACAAAATAGTTTCTAAAAAATAATGTAGTAAAAGGTATTCCATAAACAGAATGAACTACTACAAGCCCTAAAATAGAGTTTGATATACCTAATTCACCTAAAGTCCTTGCCATTGGAAGGAGTATTGCTTGATAAGGTATAAAACAACCAAATAATAAAAATAGAAAAACCCATCTATCACCTTTAAAACGCCATTTTGTTAAAACATATCCGGTCATAGCTCCAATAAAAGTTGAGAAAATTACTGCTGGTACAACCATCTTGATTGAATTCCAAAAATAAGGTCTCAAGAAAGTATCACCAGCACCATATCCTCTTCCTCCCCATGCTACTGCCCATGATTCAAAATTTAATTGACTTGGCCAGGTAAGGAGCGTGCCCTGTCTAATTTCCTCCATTGTTTTAAATGAAGTTACAACCATTACATATAATGGAAATATAAAATAAGAAGCAAAAAGTATTAAAACAAAATAAAGAAACCATCTTAATAACAAATTTTTTATTTTAGAGCGTTCCTCGAGCTGTTTATATGATGCACTAGTAATATTAGCTGACATTTTCTCTTCTCAATTCTGAATAAAGATAAGGAATAATAACTGCTGCTACAGCCATAAACATCATTATGGCACTTGCAGCAGATAAGGCGACTTGGCTTTTATGAAAAGCTGTTTGGGTCATAAAAAGAGCTGGCATAGTTGTTGAAATACCAGGTCCGCCTTGAGTAAGCGCAACTATTAAATCATAACTTTTAATTGATATGTGTACCAAAATAACAAAACTAGTGAAAAATACTGGTCGCATCATAGGGATAAGTATTTTCCAATATAAGGTAAATAAATTTGCACCATCAATTTTTGCTGCTTTAACAATTTCATCCTCAATAGATCTAAGGCCAGCAAGAAATAAAGCCATAACAAATCCTGACGATTGCCAGACCCCAGCTATAACAATGGTATAAATGGCCATGTCTCTGTTAACCAGCCAATCAAAAGTGAAATTTTCAAAGCCCATATCAATAAATAATTTTTGAATTCCTAAAGTTGGGTTTAAAATCCATTTCCATGCAGTTCCAGTAACAATAAATGAAAGAGCCATTGGATAGAGATAGATGGTTCTAAGAACGCCTTCTGCTCTAATTTTTTGATCAAGAAATATAGCTAGAACAACTCCTATAACAGTGCAAATAACTAAAAAAAGAACTGTAAAAATTAATAAGTTATCAACAGCTATAAGCCATTTATGTGTTTTCCAAAGTTTAACATATTGGCCAACACCCCATAATTCGTATTTTGGAAGAATTTTAGAATTTGTAAATGAAATATAAAACGTCCAAAGAACAAAGCCATAAACAAACCAACTAATTAAACCCACAGATGGGGCTAATACAATTTTAGGTAAATTTTTTTCTAGCCACTTAAACATAATAAAATAAAAAAAAGGCCACTTTTTAAAGTGGCCTTTTAATATAATTAATAATTGTTTACATATTTGCTAGCACAGTGTCTGCTAAAGCATTTGCAGCATCTACTGAAGACATATCAGAATTAAAGTGCTCTGTAATAACGTCTTGAAGAGCAGCTTTTATTGTATTTCCTTGAGCCATACCGTGAGCAAAACTTGGAACAAGTCCACCTTTTTCTCCGGCTGTTTTAATGTCAGCATTGGATTTTTTTGCACAGTCGTCAAATTCATCCATTGGTACATCTAAACGAGCAGGTATTGAACCTTTATACAAGTTAAAAACTTTTTGGAAGTTTTTACCCATCATAAGTTTAGCTAATAATTTTTGACCTGCCACTTTGTCTGGATCGGTAGTTTTATAAAAAATAAAACTATCTACATTGTACAAGTATCCATTATTTGATGGAGTTGGAGAACAGAAGTAATCCCAACCTGGTGATTTACCGGCAGCTGTAAATTCTCCTTTAGCCCAGTCTCCCATAATTTGAAAACCAGCTTTACCTTCTATAACCATACCAGTTGCAACGTTCCAGTCTCTACCTGGGCTACCTTCATCAGTATAGCTTTGCAGTTTTCTCATTTGATCAAAAACTTTAACTGTAGTTTCACTTCGTAGACAATTTTCTTGCAATTTTACATAACAGTTTTTGTAATAATTATTTCCACCTAAACCCATAGCTACCGCTTCAAATACTGTAGCATCTTGCCAAGGCTGTCCACCGTGAGCAAATGGAATTATTCCTGCTGCTTTAAGTGTATCAGCTGCAGCATTCAACTCATCCCAAGTCGTAGGCATTGAAAGACCGTTATTATCAAATACTTCTTTGTTAGCCCAGATCCAATCAATTCTATGAATGTTTACTGGAGCCGCACAATAAGGACCGCTGTTATTTTGACATTTATGAACTGCAGCAATCATCGGATCTAATAAGTTATCCCATCCTTCTGCTTGTGCTATTTCATCAATGTGGTATGGAGCAACTACTCCTTCTTGATCGTATTCTTGAATAGTTGGACCTTTGATTTGAGAAGCTGAAGGCGGATCACCAGCAACTATTCTTGCTTTTAATGTAACGTTCGCAGCATCACCACCACCACCTGTTACGGGCATATCTAGCCACTCGCCACCATTTGCAGCGAAATCATCTTTTAATACTTTAAGTGCAGCTGCTTCACCACCAGATGTCCACCAATGCAGAACTTCAATTTTTGGTCCTGCTAATGAAATACTAGGAGCTAATGCAAATACTATTAAAGCAATTAATATTTTCTTCATATTGCCCTCTTTATTTTTTTGTTAGTTAAATAATTAAAAAAAAGAATTATAGAAACATTAATTATAAATTCATAATAAAAAATATGAATGCAACTCTTAATTGATTTTCATTTTTTTGAGAATAAGCTTTGTTTTATTTACAAAATATGTGAATTGTAAAATTAAGTATTAAACTTCCTGGGGAAGTTTTCTAGTAATTTGTTTTTCTACCTAATCTTGCTGCGCCTCTAACACCACTAGCATCACCATATTTTGGTTTAAGAAATACCCCCTCGTATTCTTTACCAATTACATATTTTTTTACTAAAGCTTCAATTTCACTTAAAAAATCTATCTCATTACTTAAACCTCCGCCAAAAACAAAAACGTCAGGGTCAAGTATATTAATTATTACAGATAATGACATTGCAAGATTTATTTTAAATTCGCCTATCGCTTTTTCTGCATCAAGATCATGTCGTTTATAAAGTTGAAATATTTCATGAGATTTTAAATTCTTTCCATATTTTTTATTAAAATTTTTAGCTAACCCAAGTCCTGAAATAAAACTTTCAACTTCAGCTTCTCTTAAACTGTTGGTATTTAAATCTTCTTTTTTTGCTGCCATGTATGGTAACTGATTGTGTCCCCATTCTCCTGCCAAGCCATTAGGTCCAGTAACAATTTTTTTGTCTATTACTAATCCTCCACCTGCTCCTGATCCTAGAATAATGCCATATACAATTTTATAATGTTTTCCTGCACCATCTATTGCCTCAGATAAAGCAAAACAGTTTGCATCGTTTTCGCAGAAAACTTCTCTACCTAATGCATCTCTTAAATCTTTTTGGAAAGGCTTTTTTTCAATCCAGTAACAATTAGGTGCATTTTTAATTAATCCTGTTTGCGGTGAATGAACTCCAGGATGACAAACGCCAACAGGAAGAGATTTGTTTAATTTTTTTTCTAAGATTTTAGTAATTTCAACAATATTTTTGATTACAGAATTATAATCTTTGGGACATTCTGTTCTTTCTCTAAAATTTTCTTCTCCAGAGTCTTCTAAAACAACACTCTCTATTTTAGTTGCACCAACATCAAATCCTATTTGCATAGCTGATATTCATAAATAACATTATATTATTTATATTATTTATATTATTAAATTTTTCATAATTATATAGATTTTTAACTGGGAGTTTTATGAAGATTACTAAATTGTTATTACCATTATTATTTTTAATAGGGTCAACTACTTCTTGTTTTGCGGAAACTACGGTTACACCAGAAGTGAGTTTTGTATTAAACACCTTGTAATGTTTTCGTATTTATTGTTTCATTTATAATTTGGTACTTCATGAAAAAAACAATTGGTATAAGATTAAGTGCAAAGGCAGAAAAAATTGGAACAGACAAATCTGAAGTTGGAGTAATTGCTTACGCCATAAGAGATTAATTGTCCTTATTTGATTACCATTCTCCAGTATTTTCCATAGAGGCCCAAGGCTCTTTGGTCTCTAAATGTCCTTCTTGAAGTATCTCGATTGAGATATTGTCTGGCGATCTTACAAATGCCATATGTCCATCTCTTGGTGGACGATTAATTGTTACTCCCATATCTTTTAATCTTTGACAAGTTTCATATATATTTTCAACTCTATAGGCTAAATGACCAAAGTTTCTAGATCCTGTTCCAAGATTGTCACCATCCCAATTATAAGTAAGTTCAATTTCAACAGTTTCATCCTTAGGTGCAGCTAAAAATATTAATGTATATCTTCCTTTTTCATTTTCTTTACGTCTTGTTTCTTTTAAACCTAAGCCTTTACAAAAAAAATCTAATGATTTTTCTATATTAGTAATTCTGATCATTGTATGTAAATATTTCATGCTTAGTATTTTTTAATATGTTGCCCTACCACCACTTAAATCAAAAACTGCTGCAGTTGTAAAAGAATTTTCTTCACTAGCTAGCCAACAAACCAGGGAAGCCAACTCATCAACTTTAGCAAAGCGATTTCTTGGTATTTTTGATAACATATAATCAATATGCTCCTTTGTCATTTGATCAAATATTCTAGTTTTAGCTGCAGCGGGAGTAACACAATTTACAGCTATATTTTTTAAAGCAAGTTCTTTACCTAAAGATTTAGTTAACCCTATAACTCCTGCTTTTGATGAACTGTAAGCACTTGCGTTGGGATTTCCTTCTTTTCCAGCTATTGATGCAATATTTACTATTCTCCCGTAGTTATTTTTTATCATAAAAGGAACCACAGCTTTACAACAATAAAAAACAGCGTTTAAATTTAAATCGATTACTTTATTCCATTCTTCTAATGGATATTCAGCAACAGTTGTGTTCATTCCTGCAATACCTGCATTATTTATAAAAATATCTATTTTGCCGTGATTACTTTCAATATCATTTAAAATTTTTTTTATTTCATCAAAATTTGTTACATCAACAATTTCATAAAAGCAGTTTTTTGAATTTATTTTTTTTAGTGCAATTTCTGCTTTTTCTTTATCTATATCCCAAATTATAACTTTTGCACCAGATTTAATAAATCTTTCAGTTATAGCGAGACCAAAACCTTGAGCGCCCCCTGTAACAATTGCAACACGATTTGATAAATTAAAATTAATCATTTTTAATTTTTTTTCTTTTTATTAAAGGAAAAATCAAAGCAATAACAGATAAAATAAAAAAAGTTAATACAATTGGCCGTGTAAAAAACATCAGCCAATTTCCGTCAAATATAACTAAAGACTGTCTTAGTGTACCTTCAACTAGTTCTCCTAAAATTAATCCAATTATAACAGTATTTTTTTAAGTTCATTTAGTGGAAATTTTTTAGGTTTTTCACAAGTTGTTTTAATTTTTTGTGGTTTTCCACTTATAGAAGCTTTCATTGTAGACTCGATCATATCTAATACATGAAGTGATAACTCACCATTACATCTATGTTTTTTTTTCCTTTCAATACAATATAACATTTCTGACAAACCAACTCCTCTATAGTTTGCATTAGTTGGTGTCTCATTTGATCTACCGCTTGCAGATCGAATATTGATTTTGCCTAATGGCATTTTGTTAGTTTTGTATTCTTTCCATTTACCACCTTCTTTAAGAGATACATAAACTGAACCACCAAACATATTAGGATCAGGTACAACAATTGATCCTTTTGTTCCATAAAGTTCCATATGATTTCTTTGATGATTTACTACATCAAAAGATAAAGTAACTTGAATAATTACATCAGAATGAAATTTAATATTAGCCAGGTAAGTTGTTGGTGTTTCGACTTTAAATGTTTTTCCTTTGTTTGGACCTGCTCCATATTTTCTTCTTTTAAATGCTGTTAAGGCATTTCCTTGAACTTCTTTTGCTGGTCCTAAAAGATTAACTAAAGTCGTAAAAAAATATGGACCCATATCAATTACAGGACCTCCTTCTTTTTGAAACCAGGATTCTGCTTTTGGGTGCCAAGGTTGTACTCCAGGAAAAGCAAAAATAGTATTTCCAAGTTTTACATCTCCAATTAGTCCATTTTCAATTAATTCTTTGGTTTTTTGCCCACCTCCACCTAAAAAAGTATCCGGAGCATTGCCAATATAAAGGCTCTTCTTTTTTGCAAGTTGAACAAGTTTTTTTCCTTCTTTAAAAAAAGTCGCTAGAGGTTTTTCTGAGTATACATGCTTGCCTGAAAGTAAAATCTTTTTTGCTACAGAATAATGATCTTGAGGAGTTGTTAAATTTAATATTACTTCTAAGTTATTGTCATTTAAAAGTTCTTTAATTTTTTTTGCTTTAATTTTGTAATGTTTTGCACAACGAATTGCAGCCTTTTCGTTAATGTCAGAGCAAGCTATTATTCTATAATTTTTAAAATATTTATGACCTCTAAAATAAGTTTCGGCTATATGCCCACATCCAATTAAACCTACTTTGAAAACCTTATTCATGATAAGGATTAAACACCTTGTCTTTGTTTTGACTTGCCTTCTTTATGAAGCTTTAAAGCTTCTTCATTTTGTTTACTAGTTGGAATTTCTAAAGTTGGACTTTCCCAGTAAGCTGATCCTTCTAACCATTGATATGCATGTGTTTTAATAGAAATAACATAAGTTTTTTTTGATTTTTTTGCTCTTTCAAATGCTTTTTCTAATTCTGAAATAGAGTTTACTTTTTCACCTGTTGCACCTAAACTTTCTGCATGTTTGGCAAAATTTACATCAACTAAGTTTGTAACTTTTGAACTATTAAATTGACAATTAAATTCTTTTCCTCCTTTAAATAATTGCAACTTATTAATCACTGCGTGTCCACCATTATCGCAAACAATTATTATTAATTTATGTCCAGTAATTATTGAACTATAGATATCAGAGTTTTGTAACAAGTAAGATCCGTCACCTACAAAAGAAATTACTTCCTTGTTAGGATTGGCCATTTTAATACCTAGTGCCCCGGATATTTCATAACCCATACAACTAAACCCCCACTCAGTTTCATGAGTATTAATTTCTTTTGGTCTCCAAACTTGTAAGACTTCGCCAACTAAACCTCCGGCTGCCGTAACAGCAATATCGTGTGGATCTGCTTTTCTATAAATTGCTCCGACAGCATGGGCGTAGTTTGGAACTTTCTGATTTGTAGGACCACTTTCTTTATCTACATATTCATTCCAACTTTTTAATTCATCTCTAGATTTTTTATACCATTCATCAGGTGCTTTCCAATTTCCTAATGCTGATGAAAGTTCTATTAATGATACTTTGGCATCACCTACTACTGATTGTGCCATGTGTTTATTAGCATCAAACCTGGCTACATTTATTGAAACTAATTTGAATTCTGGATTTTCAAAATTTGACCATGAACCAGTAGTAAAATCTCCTAGTTTAGTACCTACAGCAATGGCCATATCAGTTTTTTTTGCCATATTATTTGCTGCTTTACCTCCAAGTCCTCCAATTGGTCCTAAAAAATAAGGATGATCTTTTTTCATTGTGGAGTAACCCATTACAGTCTGGGTAACCGGAATATTATGTTTTGTTGCAAAGTTTGCGACATCTTCCATTGCATCAGAATAAAAAACTCCTCCACCCGAAATAATAATTGGATTTTTAGAATTTTTAATTTTTACTGCTGCTTCTTTTATTTGAAAATCATCTGGCCTTGGTCTTCGTATAGAATGAATTTTTTCTGTAAAAAATTCTTCTGGATAATCAAAACTTTCTCCTTGAACATCTTGACTTAAAGACAGACACGCTGGTCCACAATCTGCAGGATCTAGCATTATTTGAATTGCTTGAGGCAAAGTTTGTAAAATCTGTTCAGGTCTTGTTATTTTATCAAAATATCTTGTTACAGGTTTAAAAGAATCATTTTGAGTAATGCCTGGGTTATTAAAATGTTCAACTTGTTGTAAAGCAGGATCTGGCATTCTATTTGCATATGTGTCTCCAGGTAAAAATAGTATTGGAAGTCTATTACTCATAGCAACAGCAGCTGCCGTTATCATATTAGTTGAACCTGGACCAACGGAACTTGTTGCTACAAAAATTTGTTTTCTTCTTTTCGCTCTAGCAAAGGCTATTCCTGTTAAAGCCATATTTTGTTCGTGATGGCCTCTCCAGGTTGGAAGTTCGTCTTTATTTTCCTCCAAAGCTTGGCCAAGACAAGCAACATTTCCATGACCAAAAATACCAAATACCCCAGCAAATAAAGGAGCTTTTTTACCATTAATTAGAATTTTTTGAGCAATAAGATGTTTTACTAGTGCATGAGCGCAAGTAAGCTTTATTTTTTTCATATTTAAAGTTATATTTTAAAAAAAAATATCTCATTTAGTAAACCATAAAATAAAATTATGTATAGTAAATTTGGACAGTTCATTGATGGAAAATGGCAGCAAGCTGAAAAAAAAGAAACATACGACGTAATCAATCCAGCCACTGAGGAAGTAATTGGACAAGCTTCAAAAGCAAGTCCAGTGGATGTCGAGAAAGCACTAAAATCTGCAGAAAAAGGTTTAAAGGTTTGGCGAAATACTGCACCATGGCAGAGATCCTATATCATTAGAAAAATTGCAGATTTAATGAGAGAAAAAAAAGATATTCTTGCAAAATGGTTAACTCTTGAAGTTGGAAAACCTTTAGCTGAAGGAATTGGAGAAGTGGGCGGATCTGCAGATATTTTTGAATGGAATGCAGAAGAAACTAAAAGAATTTACGGGCAAACTGTTGAAAGCAGATTCCCTGACACTAGAGTTCATATTTATTATCAACCAGTTGGAGTTGTTGCGGCACTAGTTCCATGGAACTTTCCAGTCGTATTGGCTGCAAGAAAAATATCAACAGCGCTTGCAGCTGGGTGTTCTGTAATTTGTAAACCTGATGTTATTACACCAGGTTGTGTAATGGAATTAGTTGATATCTGTAAAGAGGCTGGTGTTCCACCAGGTGTAGTAAATCTATTATCAGGAGACCCACCAGCAATTGCAGAACAATTAATAAAATCTGACATAGTAAAAAAGATATCAATTACAGGTTCCACAAGAGTCGGTAAACTAATTTTAAAACAAGCTGCTGATAAAGTTCAAAGAGTTACCATGGAACTTAGTGGTCATTCCCCTTTTATAGTTTTTGATGACGCTGATATTAATAAAGCTGCAGATATGGCGATAACAACAAAATTTAGAAACAACGGACAAGTTTGTATCTCACCAAATAGATTTTATATTCAAGAAAAGAAAAAAGACGAATTCATTAATTCATTTATTAGTAAGGCAAAAAAACTAAAAATTGGCAATGGAATGGATAAAGATGTTCAGTTGGGGCCCTTAACTACTCAAAGAAGACTAGACGAAATAGAACAATTAGTTGAAACAACAAAAAAAGAAGGAGCAAAAGTTTTAATGGGTGGAAAGAGACCTGCAGGTTTTAATAAAGGTTATTTTTACGAACCTACAGTTTTCGATAACATAAAAGATGATTTTACAATTATGAAGCAAGAACCATTTGGACCACTAGTAGCAATGTTATCTTTTAAATCTTTCGATGAAGTTATTGAAAGAGCAAATAATAATGATCTAGGTTTATGTAGTTATATTTGTACAAATTCGATGGATCAAGCACATAGAGCTTCTGAGTTAATGGAAACTGGAACTGTTGCTGTAAATACTCCTGTACTAGCGATTGCTGAAGCACCTTTTGGTGGTATTAAACAAACTGGATATGGTCGAGAAGGTGGGTCAATGGCAATAAAAGATTACTTAAATATAAAATATACCCATCTCGGTTTAAAAGGTTAATTAATTGAGACAAAATAAATTAAAAAAAACATTTAAAGAAGGTAAAGCTGTAATTAATGGGTGGTTGCAAATTCCTAGTTCTTTTTCAGCAGAAGTCATGGCAAATCAAGGCTGGGATTCTTTAACTGTTGATATGCAACATGGTGTTATTGACTATCCAAATGCACTTCAAATGCTTCAAGCAATATCAACTACTGAAACAGTGCCTTTAGCAAGAGTAAATTGGAATGATCCTGGTCAAATAATGAAAATATTGGATGCTGGTTGTTATGGAGTAATATGTCCTATGATTAGTAATAGAAAAGAAGCAGAAAAATTTATCCAAGCATGCATGTATCCACCTAAAGGTTATAGAAGTTTTGGTCCAATTCGTGGACTAATTTATGGTGGAGGAGACTATGGTGAACATGCAAATGATGAAATTCTTAAAATTGCAATGATCGAAACTAAAGAATCTCTAGATAAACTTGATGAAATAATGAGCACACCAGGTCTAAATGGAATATATATAGGCCCAGCTGATTTAAGTTTAGCTATAGGTCAAAAACCTGCTTTTGATAATGCAGAAGGAACCCCAACTTACAATGAAATTGTAAATATTTTGAATCATGCAAAAAAAAATAATATTTTTGCAGGAATTCATAATGCTACCCCTGAATATGCTCAAAAAATGATTGATCTAGGTTTTCAACTTGTAACAATTGGATCAGATCAAAGATATATGAGTGCTGGTGCAAAATCAGCTATATCAAAACTTAAGTCAATTAAATCTGAAGAAGAGTCAAAAGTTTACTAATTTAAGTGTCTGATAAAAAAAAAATTTTAATAATTCAAAACATTCATCAGACTGGTCTTCAATTGATTAAAAATAACCCAAAGTACGAATTTGAAATAACTGATGATACTAATTTAGATAATTTAAAAAAAAAAATAATAGACTGTGATGCTATTTCAATAAGAACTGCAAAATTACCAAGTGAAGTTATTGAACAAGGAAAAAAATTAAAAATAATTTCAAGACATGGTGTAGGTTATGACAATATCGATTTAAATTCGTCTAAAAAAAATAATATTACAATCACTATTACAGCAACAACGAATGCAATTGCAGTTGCTGAACATGTGATGTTTATGCTTTTAAACCTTGCAAAGAGAAAAAGTATGTATGATGAAACTGTAAGACAAGGCAATTTTTCTGATAGAAATAAATTACCTAAGACAATTGAATTATGGAATAAAAAGATTCTAATAGCTGGATTTGGTCGAATAGGTCAAAGTTTAATTAAAAGATGTAAAGGTTTTGAGATGGATGTTTTGGTTTTTGATCCATTTGTAGAAGAAAAGATTATAAATAATCTAGGAGGATCAAAAGTGATTGGTTTAGAAGAAACTGTTAAAGAAGTTGATTTTATATCAATTCATATGCCTTTAAATGAAAAAACAAAAAATCTTTTCAATTTATCACTTATGAAAACAATGAAAAAAAATTGTATAATAATTAATGCTGCTAGAGGTGGAATTATAAATGAATTAGATTTAAATGAAGCATTAAATAAAGAAATTATTTTTGGAGCTGGTTTGGATGTTTTTGAAAAAGAACCTCCAGAAAAAGACAATTTATTATTAAAAAATCCTAAAGTGTTTTTAAGCCCGCATACTGCTACATTTACTGAGGAATGCATGATAAGGATGGCTAAAGAAACAATTCAAAATATTATTGATTTTTTTGAAAAAAAATTGGAAAAAAACAAGATTATAATAATTTAATTTATATGGCTTTTAATTTAAAAAAATTTGGAATGTTGGAATTATTAGTAATTCTATCAGCAATTTATGTTCTAGGAATGTTGATTTGGACAGCAAGTACTAGACCTGCGGTTGAGGCCAGGGCAAAACAGGTAACTGAAAACCATAAAAAAGTTGTGGATTTAATAAATAATGAGGTGAACAGATGTAGTAGTGCTGAAGAAGGTACTTTAACTGTTTGGGGTGATACTTGCAATGGTGAGTGGATATCAGAAAATGTAATTAAATACATAAATGCAAGATTAGAAATAACAAATCCTTATTCTGATGATGTGACTATTAAAACAGATCCAGATCCAAGACTAAAAGCTGAAGGAAAAGCTGGTCAAACAGTTGAAATGGGAGTTATTTTTTTACTGTCACAAAATTTTTTGCCAGATCCAGGATCTGAATGGATAGTTGGAACTTGTATTAAATCACCTTGTGTTGCAGCAGGCAATAATGAGCTTACTTCTATTTATCGTTAAGTACTTACTGAAAATTCACAATCTTTTAAAGTTTTTGAAACGTATTCAAAACCTTTTTTTGCGTATTCAAATGGGTTTGCTTTTTTCGGATCTTGTTCCGCCTCTACAACCAACCAACCAGAATATTTAAACTTTTTCAATACACCAAAAAAAGGCTTGTAATCAATACATCCATCTCCGGGAACTGTAAAAATACCTTCAAGAAATGCATTTATAAAACTAAGATCTTCTTTCAGTGATTTTTTTAGTGCTTTTTCTCGCGTATCCTTGCAATGAACATGAATGAGTCTTTCGTTAAAATCTTTTGCGACTTTTAGATGATCACCCTCCGCAAATTGCATATGACCTGTATCTATTAATAATTTTACCGAGTTACCAGTGTTTTCAATTAATCTTGAGGTGTCCTCTTGGGTTTGAATAACTGTTCCCATATGATGATGATAGGCTAAAGGCACACCCTCATCTTCTAATCTTTTCCCCATTTCGGTGATTTTTTCACAAAAGTTTTTCCAATCATCATTATCCAGTTGAGGCCTTTGAGACAGAGGTTTGGTTCGCTCTCCTTGGATCGTGTCTGTTACTTCTGCAAAAGCAATACACGGAGCTTTACAACCTTTAAGTAAATCTAATTGTTGTCGAATTTCACTCATTTCATCTTTAACTGAATTTTTTAGTAAGTGAGCTCCATGCCAACCAGAACAAAGTTTTAAATTAAATTTATTTAATAATGGAAGTAATTCATTAGAAGATTTAGGAAATTTTCCCCCAGACTCTATTCCAGAATATCCAGCATCACTAGCTTCAGAAAGACACTGTTCTAAAGTCGTATCGCCGCCAAGTTCTGGCATATCGTCATTACTCCAAGCGATCGGAGCTATACCTAATTTTACTGACATTTTTATTACTTTTGTTAGGATATAAAATATTTATGCCTACAGATCAAATCAAAAACAAACAACTAAAAATCGGGTTTGTAGGAGGAGGGCCTAATTCTGGTATTGGGCGTACGCATTTAGTCGCATCAAGAATGGATAATAAATTTATTTTATGTGCAGGTGTTTTTTCAAAAAATTTTAACAAGTCAATAAATTATGGTATCTCATTAAATTTGAAGAAAGATAGATGCTATTCAAATTATAATGAAATGGCAAAAAAAGAGAGTGAAAGATTAAATGGTATCGATGTTGTAGCAATTATGACACCACCATCTAGTCACCAAAAGATTGCGGAGGCTTTTATTAAAAGAAATATTCATGTTATTTCGGATAAACCTTTTGCAGCTAATTTAAAACAAGCAAAAAGTTTGTTGAAATCCATAAATAAGAACAAAAAAATTGTTTATGCATTAACTCACAACTATTCAGCCTACCCCATGGTTAGGGAAGCAAAAAAAATTGTTGAAAACGAAAAATTGGGAAAGGTTGAAATGATCAACGTTGAATATGTGCAAGACTGGGGAAATGGCACCTTAATTAATCACAAAAATTCGAAAAAAATACTATATTGGCGAGCAGAAAAAAATATTCAGGGCATCTCTTCAGTTTTAAACGAGATCGGAACGCATGCTTATCATCTCGCGCTTTATATTACAGGATTAAAAGGAAAAAAGATTTTTGCAGATATTAAGCAAGTGAGTACAAAAGTTAATTGTGATGATAATGCTCAAGTATTCATAAATTATGAAAACGGAGCCAAAGGAATTCTTTGGGCGAGCACTACTGCAAAGGGCGGAATCTATGGTTTAAGAATTAGAATTTTTGGCACTAAGGGGAGTATTGAATGGGTTCAAAAAGATCCAAATTATCTTAAATTCAATCCAGCAAAGGGTGCTGTGAAAATTTTAGAAAAAGATTTTAATGAAGCTAAATATTCATCACGTTTTTCTAGAATATCATACGGCCACCCCGAAGGTTTTTTTGATGCTTTTGCAAATATTTATTCTGAAACTGCTACAGCAATACTTGATAAAAAAAATAGGAAAAAAAATAATAAATATTTATTTCCAACTGCGGAAGAGGGTTATTTAACAGCAAAATTCGTTGACACTTGCAAAAGATCTTCGAGTAAGAAACAATGGGTTAGATTGTAAATGATAAATATAGCGCTTTTTGGTTTAGGTAGAATTGGTGTAATGCATGCCCAAAACATATATTTAAACAACAATTGTTCATTACAATATGTTTTTGATATTGATCAAGTATTGGCCAAGAAAATAGCTAAAAAGTTTAACTCAATTTCAATAAAAAATACCAGAATTGCTTATACCGATAAAAATGTTGATGTCATTTTCATAACTACACCCACATCAACACATATCAAATATATAATGGAAGCAGTAAAATTCAAAAAAACAATTTTTTGTGAAAAGCCTTTAGATTTAAACATTAAAAAAATAAATCAATGTAAAAAATTTATAAAAAAATATAATCCAAAAATTCAAGTTGGTTTTAATAGAAGGTACGATCCCGGCCACTATGCATTAAAAAAATCTATTCAAATTGGCGAAATCGGTAAACTTGAGAAGATTATAATTACTAGCAGAGATCCCGCTCCACCCTCTATGGCTTACCTAAAGGTATCTGGAGGAATATTTAGGGACATGACGATACATGATTTTGATTTAATCAGGTTTTACTTAGGCAATGATGAAGTTAAAGAGATCTTTGCAACGACTACTAAT
>Ga0208203_1000253_pt1 | contig 25528 bp, 25 predicted proteins | sample DeeseametaMP2914_FD_184167 | JGI IMG/M metagenome (GOLD analysis project Ga0208203, IMG submission 184167) | Marine microbial communities from the Deep Atlantic Ocean - MP2914 (SPAdes) | ecosystem: Environmental > Aquatic > Marine > Oceanic | place: West of Santa Cruz de la Palma, Atlantic Ocean...
CCCGTCATTGGGAGATGTTTGATGAAACCGTAGGCAGGAAACACACCTGTAGATGTAATGGGCCACAATGTAAGCAGATATTAAAAGATGGCAAAAGGCCCTTAGAACTATATACCGAAGGCCTGTGGAGCTCTCTGAATAAACGAAAAAGTATTTGTGATTATACACTTCTGCGCACCTACGAAGACTACGAATTTAATAGATTGGAAGACAGCCCAAAGTTTAAGGTAATCAGAGATAACGATAAAGAGCTGGTCTTTCAACATACCGACTTCATTAGACTAGAAACAGATCTCTTTGCAAATATCTATGAATACACATGTAAGGAGTGTAGATCAAAAGAAGAGTGCAACGACCTTGAAAAACTTCGCTCAAGAGTGACTAAACAAATTGGACCAAAACTCAATACATGTCCGACAGGAAGTACCCCCTTAGAAACTAAGTACTTACCTAGAAGTGAAGCATCCCAAAAGGTGGAGGTCATAGATTCAAATACCTTTAGTTTTACTTCTCAACCAATGAACCCGAGCAAATCTCTCCTTCATCCTTCCCATTTTGCAAGGATCAAGCATGGTGCCTGCTCTTCAAGAGTCCAAAAATACTCTACATGTGCCAAATATGCCTATAAGGACATCAATCCGCAAGATTGCCCAGATAGGCCAAATTACTGCAATAATCCTGAAAAATGGCTAATGGAAGATAAGTAAAGTTCTAAAACTTTTATTCCGACAAGGAATGTAATGAAATACCTAATAATGTTGTCTTTTACTTTAATGAATATTTCACTAGCCGAAGAGTTAAGTGTTCGATGGTTTTGCCCCACAATACATGGGGGTAGCTCTCCGGCCCAATTAGTCCCTCAATACAAAGAAATTAAAGTTTCTTGGGATGAAGACAGCTTTAGATTTAACCCAGATATCTTTAAAAAAGAGGAAAAGTCTTTTTTTAGATCTATGTTCACTAAGTCTAAAAAGTTTAGTCCCGAGATCTCTGCATGTGTGGATAGGTTTAAATCAAATTTTTCATATGAGCTGCGTAAAAGTGGACTCTGTAAAACAGACGACTGCAAGAACACTACTCAGAAATCCTTTGAAAGAGATCTAAACAAAAAACATCTCATTCAAGAAAAGGGTAAACTTCCTTCCCTACCTCGTTTCTACACTGGTCATACTTTTTCATCAGATAGCGAAGAAACTTATAAAATCTCACTAAAAAACTTTTGTGATGGTTTTAAAACTAATCCGGTAGTCTACACTTCCCAAGGTTTTATCCAATATGTCAAAAACCTTATCGCAAACCCACTTACCAACTTGGACCCAAATTGTGTCAGCGACTTTGAAAGTTATCTCCAAGAACACAAATTTACAGGAGAATGCGAAGATGACAAGATTTGTAGACGAATTGCCCAAGACACACAGACCTTTGAAAATCAATATTCCGACTTAAAAGACGGTCAGGTGAAAAGGATTGATACAAAAGAGCCAAAACACTCGAAGAGAAATCATGCCTCAAGTGATTACATTGCAAAAGCAGGCAAGGCAGTTTCATCAATTAAGCACTTTCCAAATCAACAGGGGTGTTACATTTGGAGGTCTCTATATAATAATGGAGTTTCAGACCTATTTAACTACGACAATGCCGTAAGCTCCGTATTACCATTTTTTCAAGAGGATGCAACCCAAGGATGTGCCAGAACCTTTTTGGAAGAGTACATCACAGAAAAAATCAAGGCCGGAGATCATAAGAACAACCCTTTATTTGATCAAAATGTTAAGGCCTTAACAGATGCCATTTTTGGAGAAGATGAATTCAACCTTCAGGCATGTTTGGCCGAAGGCCTAATTCCCGAGGATGGTGTAAAGCAAAAGCTCACTGATTTACTTGATAATATAGAACAAGCAACTGCGTGCTCAGACCTAAAACCAGGCTCAACAAAACTTGTAAGAGCAAAAGGCTATGCCAACGGAGCTCATTTCGCTCTAAAACGAATCGACGACAAGAAACTAGAAGCGACAATTGCATTGAAGTTTGAAAAGGGTAATGCTTACACCCCAGAACTTGCAAACACATTATTCAACAGAACCAAGTCATGTATCAATAATGTTAACTCCTATTTTAAATCTCCAAATGGAGAGGAGTTAAAAATCAACATAATTGACGAGGAAGAAAATAATAAACGTGCCCCAAGTGAGAGACCCCTCACTAGATCAATTGCTGTAAATAACGCTGACGCAAGATCTCATTCATTGGGGTACGAGAGTGATATTGACTGCGAGACTATTATTCATGAAATTATGCACTTACTTGGACTGGTTGATGAATATCATGAAACAATCAAAGAGGGTGGCAAGGAAAGAGCTAAATATCAATGTAGGGCCGTCGCTGAAGTAGACAGTTTGATGGCCAGTCACTGGAAAAAGTTTGACGATGTAACGGGAATTGAAAATGAATGCAGCTGTGAGGACGATTTCTGTAGAAGAATTATAAACTCGGATGATCAAAAGCTTATAGATATCTATACCCAAGACTTCTGGCAACTACTTGATCAAAGAAGCAATCTTTGTGAATATGAAAGAGTGAAAACACACTTTCTAACCACTAGTAGAATGAAAAGCCTCCCCTTCTACGATATTGAATCTGACGACGAAAATGGCATGGTCATCAAGCATACGAACATTTTTAAAGGAAGAAATGAAAGCTTCTTTGGCACTGTCTATCAGTTTAAATGCAGAGCATGTCAAAACCCAAAAGAATGTGAAGAGCTTGAAAACTTCAAAAGAAAACTACAGAATAAATCACCTAACAGAAAAAGATATTGCCCAGAGGGATCATCCTTGGTTGAACAAAGTCATTTGCCAATTGAGAAAGCAGGAAAAAATGGCGTGAAGGCAATTAATTTTAACACTTTCAAAATGTCATCAGCAGCAAAGAATCCAGGTGGCTCTTTACTGCACCCTGCACACTTTGCAAAAATAAAATATACCTCTTGCAATTCAAAAGTTAAGAAATACACAGCCTGTTCAAGGTTTGCAGGAAATCTATCTACTGAACCTGATGCTTGTGCAGGAAGACCAGACTACTGTGAGGATACATCTCAATGGCTATTATCAGACGAATAATCATATCTTCGCTATTGATAGGAAACTGTCTTGGTGCGACAACTATCAGTATGGAGAAATCCATCTCCGATGGTACACTTCAAAATGCTTACACTAAAACAAAAAGTGGATGGTCTTTTGTTAAGAACACCAACTATTTTGATCGAAAAGACACAAGCGTTGGAGTCTTTAGCGTTAAAAATCCAAAAGCCCTGGAAAAAGCAACAAAAGAGCTTGAAAAAATAAAAGAGATTATTGAAACAGCTAAAGCTAAGTTTCCTGACTATGGAAACAAGTCTCAAAACAGTGAGCATGAGACTATTTATAAAATTGATCAATATCTCATAGGTTCTAAGCATCCCCTATTTAATAAGACAAAACAGGTATTTGAGGCCATTCACTTTACATCCGAGCTGGAACAAACATCAGGAGTTAAGCTAGATGTTTCAGGGGCCCCTATACTTAAAACGCTTAAAGGTGGAAAAGTAGTTAAGAGTAAGCAAATACCACTAGATTTTGAATGTGATCAAAGATCTGGATTCAGGTTTTGCGACTTCTCCCCTCATGGCCTTATTTATCTAGAAAAATAAATCTAACCAAAGTTTATTCTCAAAAAGATCCAATTATTCTATAGTTGCCTGATGATACTGACCCTAATAGTTTTTCTTATGACATTCCCAGCTTTTGGACAGCTGCACCTACTGAACGCTTTCCCTGACAAGACGAACTTTGCAAAGTTTAGTCTAGGTTATGAAGATGCTGAGATTGAGGCCGACACACTTAACTTCGCTTCTTATGCAAAAAATGACAAAAACCTCATAGCAAAGATTACTTATGGAAGAAAGCTTACTGAAAACTCATACGCTTTGATTGAGCTTCCATACATTTATAGTGAGGAGAGCTCTTTAAAGTATGGAGAGAACTCAGATGAGGACTTTACCTCTCAGGGAGTCAGAGAGCCTACATTTGGTTACTCACTTCGAGTAAAAGACAAACTTGATAATGGGAGATACTTTACGGATCTCAATATCCACTACACGCCAAAAATTTTTGAAAAAACGGTCGGTGGCCATGATGCCAATAAATACAGTGGAAGACATGTAATTGTCACAAGAATTACCACCGGCGCTTTATATGATAAATACGAGGCGATTATTGGAGCTCAAGCGACATACAACACCAAAGCAAAAGAAGACAATCTAAAAAGTGATGTAGACTACGAGTTTGAGCCCTACTTCTCCTCGAGGGCGTTCATCAGTGTGCAAATGGCATATCATGAAGATCTTTTCCCATTTCTAACTAGTGGAATAACGTTTGTAGAAGATTATGAGGTTAAGGGTGTAAACGGACAGGTAACCATTCAACAAGGTACAGGCACTTTTGTAGAATTTGGAGCAAAGAAACTTTTAAAAAAAGGATTTGCACAGCTTCGTTTTAATTACACAAGCAATGACTATTTTACAGAAAGTCAGCAACTAGGAAATTTTCGTGGTGAATTCTATCAATTGGGAGTACAGAGCTCTTACACTTACGAATACTAGAATATATATGAATACCCCAGGGCCAAAGACACATATCCAAAAAGATTCACAGTGCTTGGACTATTAACGTAATTCTCAATCCAAATATCATTTATTCCAGCTTCAAAAAATCCTTCATGCTTGGTGGCCTCTTCTAGCGCTCCCTTTAGACCTAGATAAAACAGACCCCTAATAGAGCCAATTCGATAGTATCTTTCCGGGTAGTTGTTGTTTCTTGATGCCTGATATTTTAGCCCTGTGACATGATAGGCCGCTAGCCCCGAATAGAGATCAATGTAACTAAAAACGTGGCTAAACCTGTAAAGTTGAAAGTTATTTTTTAGGGCTATAGTCTCTATTGTTGTGCCGCCGGTTTCCTCCCTTACAATTCCATGCATATAATCCAAGCTATATATTCGATTAAACTTCTTACCCACTCCCAAAGCAAGCTCGCCTATCTCTCCAGCGTGTTGCATCTTTAAGTAGTCTAAAAAATAACCATGTGCTGAAACGCAAAGGATAAAGGGAAGGAGAAGGAGCTTAAAATTTAACATGCTGGTGCCCGACTCCGGTATTGGATAGGTTTAATTCCAAAATTTTCCCTTTAACAGAAGCACCAATAGTGCACCTGGTTGCAGTTGAAAAATTTGAACAAGTTGGATTATGATCATGTCCATTTAGGTAGTAGTCTACAGAGTAGTCTGAGACAAGCTTACTAAACTCATTTCTCTGAGCTTCATTCCAACGATCACGATCTTCAGGAGAGACATGAGAGATTAGAACATTATTAGATGAGCTTGAGCTTGCAAGTTCACTTTCCACGAAATCAAGATCGGGAATTTTGCCAGTTGCTTCCCAGTTATTATTATTAAAAACAATAAATTTGGTCTGTTTATAAACAAATGAAAAGTTGCTGGATCCAAACATTTGGTCATAGATTGACTCTCCATTTGAGAGAAGGTCATGATTTCCAGCGGCCACAATGTATGGAATGGACAACTTTTCCAAAAGTCTTTTGGTCATTTCGTATTCACGCAATAGTCCCAAATTAGTAATATCCCCTGCAACTATCACAAATTCATATTCATTCTTTCTCTCGTTGATATATTCAACCTGCTCTTCAAGCTCTTTGTAATAGTTGTGAGTATCTGAAATGACTGCGATTTTAAAACTGGTAGGTGCGGCTGCCTCATTGTTTGAAATTAGCGACAGCTGCTTGGAATTTGTTCTCGAGTTGGACGTTTTTGAAATGTAGGGACTTACATTAAACTCTCCGCATGACTGTACGAGTAGGAGCAATAGAATAAAGGCCCGCAACATACTAGTGCTTCTTCTTTAGGTCTCTGGCCTCGAAGACTGCCTCAAGGCTTTCTCCATTTGATAGCTTAAAGTTAATTTTAACTTTATCTTTGGCCTTTAAACTTTTTTGCAGATCAAAGAACATGAGGTGTTTCCCATGAGGCTTAAGAACAAGCTCTCCATTAGCTGGAATGGTCATGCTGTCGACTTTCCTCATTTGCATGATACCTTCTTTAATCTCATGAGTATGAAGCTCTGTTGTTCCAGCAAATTCCGCTTTGGCAGCAATAATCTTTACATCCTTATTTGAGCTATTTTTAAAAGTAACAAATCCAGCACTTGCACTTGCTCCAGGGGGCATAACTCTCACATATGGATCTTTCACAGCAATGCTACTTGCAAATGCGATTGAAGATACTAAGGTTGCGATAATTAAAGATTTCATTTTTTAACTCCTAATTTAGTACTGATTTCAGCTCAGCTTTAAAAACCTTTGGGTCTTCATCTGATCTAACGGCCTTTTGCACAACCCCATCTTTATCGATGATATAGAACCGAGAGGTGTGATCAACCGTATAACCAATTTTTGAATTTTCCAAAGGAATGAACTTATAGAAGACTTTGTACTGCTTAGTTACTTTGTCGATTTCGTCTTCTGTGCCTGTAACGCCAACATAGGACTCATCAAAATATTTAGCATACATATCAACGCTTTTAGGATCATCCCTTTTATGGTCTACACTTATAAATACGACTTGAATATTTTCCCTATCCACTCCCTTCAGAGCACTGTTCAAATAACTAAGTGACATGGGACAAACATCCGGACAGGTTGTGAACCCAAAGTATAAAATTACAGTCTTACCTTTAAAGTCAGAGAGACTCACTTCTCCTTTTTCTGATTTTAAAGTAAAGTCTCCGCCCTCAATCCCCATGCCCTTGGCACTATAGACTTGCTCAACACCTTCATAGTTCATTTTATAAATGACGGCAAAGCCCAACACACCCAAAGCAAATATATTTAAGATGATTTTCCACATACGACCTATATACTAAAGAAAACCTGAAATTTATATGACACAAGACAGAAATTCACCTAAAATCTAGCCTTATGAAACTAAATCCCTTCAATACTAAAATAGGACTGGCTCTTGGTGGCGGAGCTGCAAAAGGCATCGCGCATATCGGAGTGCTCAAAGCATTTGAAGAAGAGAAGGTAAAAATAAGCTACCTAAGTGGTACCAGTATTGGAGCACTCGTTGCCGCCTACCACGCTTTTGGAAAATCTAGCGATGAGATTATGAAGGTGGGAAGAGAGCTTTCATTTTCAAAGGTTGCAAACTTCACTTTAAGAAAAAGAGGATTTTTCACAACCGATTCGATCAAAAACATTATTCTCAGAGACCTTGGGGATATCAATATTGAAGATTCCCAAATACCTCTTGCCATCATCGCAACAGATATAAGCACAGGTGAAAAGATTGTTTTTAAACATGGAAACCTTATTAAGGCTGTCTGTGCAAGTGTTGCAGTTCCAGGGGCATATGTGCCAATAGAACATGAAGGCCGTCTTCTTGTAGATGGTGGAATAACAGAAAACGTTCCAGTTTCAGTTCTTCCCGATATGGGTGCTGGCATTGTCGTAGGAATTGATCTTAATGGAGTTCACAAGTATCCCGAGCCTCAAGATTTTATGGGAGTGCTGGGAAATGCATTTGATATTGCAATTGACCTCAGAACTAGAGACCAATTAAAGAAAGCTGACATCGTTGTGTCTTTGGACCTAAGTGACTATTCAAGATTGGGTAATGTCGATAATGCCCAAGATCTTTTCATGGAGGGCTATATGCCCATGAAGAACAAGATTGCAGAAGTGCTTTGGTACAAAAGAACAAATCTTGTTCAAATTATTATAAAGGCCATAAAAGAACTAGTGCCTTTAAAGGTTCCTCAGATAATTAAAGACTATAAAGAAAAGATACCTAAAATTGAGATATAAAAAAAGGCCTCATCCGAGGCCTTGCTTTTTCTTTTTATAAAAAAGTTAAATATTTAATCAACCGTTATCGGTTGAAATTTCTTTCTTTTGGTCCGCGGTTAAAACCACCACCACTTCTTGGCGGTCTGTCTTTTGCGATATCTACTTTTAGTGTTCTTCCATGGAATTCCTTACCGTTAAGTTCGTCAACCACGGCCTGAGCTTGCTCAGCACTTTCCATTTCCACAAAACCAAAACCTTTTTTTCTGCCAGTGTCTCTGTCAGTAATAAGTTTTACAGAAGTAGTAGTTCCGTACTGATTAAAAGCTTCAGAAACTTCATCTTCAGTGATTTCATAGGGTAGATTTCCCACGTACAATTTTTTCATTTCAATCTCCAAAAACGCTCATAAATGAGCAATAAAAATAGTATCTATCGAGGCCTAAATTTTGTGGAATTTCAAAACCGAGGATCTTCGAACACTTTTACTATAGCGCCAAATCAAACTTCATAATACTTAATTTTAATTGGAATTTTCTTACACAAGATGACATTAAGAAATGTTTAGACTGCATGAAAAGCGTCAATCAAAGACAAGTCACTGTATTTATATTTGCATTCTAAGATAAGCTTTCCTTCCTGATGCGCAGCAAGGCCAACCCCTTCCGCCAGCATGAGATCATCTGTAAAAAACTTTTGATTCACATCCAGGTTGGTTATATCAATCTTAATATAATCGGGCATTTGCGATCTTCTTCCCTGAAGTGTGACCATATTAAGTCCTTGGTATACATGGGCCCCCTTGATCTCACCTAAGGCCGTGCCGCAAGTTAATATCGGAACTCTTTTAACTGAAAAGTCTGCATCATTTAAGATCGAGAATCCATACTCCTTCCACCTGGCCCCATCTGAGGATTTAGGCTCAACTTTTCTTAATTGAGCATGGAACAGCTTTCCATTCAATTCAACATCAAAAATGACGCCTTCATTCAATTTATGCTTACAGAGCTCTCTCGTGAGCAAAAAGCCAAAAAAGTCCCTTCCGCCTACACTCTTAAACACCACGGGCACCAGGCCTGCCTGATACTTCTCTACAATCTCTTTATGGGCCATATTTCTATCTCTTGGCACAACAGTTAAAAACTCTTTCATAATGCTTGCTCCATTTCTATCGATGCTTCACATCATTTTGTCTGGCCAATATCTACAGGCCTATAAACTAAATTTATCCCATCATAGACATATAAGATTCGATTAAAATTTAATTACCGGTTAAGATTTATTTACTAGCTAATTACTCAAGGAGAAAATTATGGAAAACACGATTCAAATTCTTAATCAGATTCAAGCTGACTCTTTAACAATGTACACTAAGCTACACAACTACCACTGGAATATTAAAGGACTGCAATTCTATAATATTCACCAGAAGACTGAAGAGTTTTATAACTACTTTGGAACGATGTATGATGACGTTGCTGAAAGGCTTCTTCAATTAAATGTTAAACCGATTGTTACACTTAAAGGCGCGTTGGAAAGAAGCAAGATTGAGGAAGAAACAAAAGATGACTTCACAATCCAATACGCAGTTGAAAATATTATTAAAGATTTCAACTACTTCCTTGGAGCGTTTAAAGAACTATCTTCTGCATCAGAAAACGATGCTCCAACTCAGGCCTATGCTGACGATCAGATCGGCCATTTCCAAAAAGAAATTTGGATGCTTAGATCACTAATCGAATAAATTTCAACAACTTAGAGGGGGATATATTTTTATATCCCCCTTATATTATTTTCAAATCTCTTGAAAGAATTTCGCGCCAAGTTAATATATCTTCATAAAACTTAAAGGACGTGAAATGAAAGGCCTTGCCTCAATATATACAATACTTATTCTAGCAATCTGCTCTCAGAATTCCTTTGCATTAAATTATAATAAAATGGGCTCTGGCTTTTTTAACTTAACCTGCACTTATACTTATGAAACTGAAGAAAGTTTTGATGTTAAACGGGGTGAATTCTCAGTATTTGGCATAAAGGATACTGAGTCTGTTAATTTCAATGTAAGAAAAAGAAATCTTCCTTCCTACTTTTTTAAATTTACAGGAGGATTTCCTAGAAGTGTGTGGCATCGAGATGCTGAGTTCTTATTTAAGGCCAGGCTTCAAGGAGAAGAGCTTATCTACACTTTTCAATATCTAAATTATAAAAGAGACAAGTCTAAGCTGCACATCCTAAGAAGGGAAGACAGAAGAATTAACTTGGATGGTCTATTTGATGACAATCATGCAAAGTTTAACTTTGAAGATGGCAAAAAGATATTCTTCTCCATTGATGAATCTGACTGGATTCAAGAAAGCATCACTTCTATTGAGGATTGTGAAGTTCAAATCTTTTAAGGGCCATTTTTCAGGCCCTTTTTAAATTATGATGCAATTTCATCTGCTGGAGAAGCTGTCGTCTCCGTCTCTTCAGGCATTACCTGCTCAGTGTTTGTCTCAAGCGACACATTAGAGAAAGAGCAAACAATTACGTTTTGGTTTGGATTATCCTCTAAAGTTTCAACCCCTTTTGGAAGGCTCAGATCTTTAATTTCAATATGCTCATTCACATCCAAGTTTGAAATGTCCACTTCAAGCTCTTCCGGTAAGTCTCTAAACTGCCCCTTCAAAAGTATAAACTTCTTCGTTTGAGTGGTTACACCACCCTGTTTTTGACCTTTAGCATGCCCTTTAAGAGTAATTGGCACTTCTACTTTCATTTCTTCATCCCCAGAAACAGCGTGAAGACTTACATGTAGAGGTGTTCTCTTAACAGGATCCCTTTGCACTTCATCTACAGTGGCACGCATTGTTTGCCCATCTATTTTAACTTTAAAGTGCTTGCCCCTCTTCCATGATTCAACATGCTTAATTGGGGCCTTAATAAATATTGATTTGGACTCAACCGACTTGCCATAGATTGCTGCCGGGATTTGATTTTTACCTCGCGCCATCCTTAGTTCTTTTGGCGTAAGAGTTGTTTCCCTTTCAGTAACATTAATAGTGTCCATTAATACCTCCTTAGTATTTCGTATGTACAATTATAACAAGGATAATGGTCAATAAAACTGAACTAAGGCCTGATTGGGTCTGGTCTAATTAGAAAAACATTAGACAAAGAAAGCTATTCAGAAAATACATCTAAAAATATCTCTCTCACATTTAAAGGAACGTTCAAGCTTTCTAAATTCATGTATAGGCCTACAAGATAAACACCTAAAAACATAAAGTCCTTGTCCAGTGCAACTTCGTGGTCCATAAAAAACTTAAACAACTCGTAAAAAGATTCTTTAAAATGCTCAAGGCTAAAAACAACTTCCTCTTGATCCCCAGGCCCAAAGTGCTTTCTGAAAAGCTCTTTAAGCTCCTCATCTTCTTTTGGGCTTAGGTTTTTTGTAAGCCCTATTGATTTAAGGGCCGTTTCAAAAAGCTCATCATTGTCAAAGTAGAAGCCTTTGTAGAGATTCAACAACCCAACTCTAAAGTCTTCGCTAAAGGCCAACCAAACGTTATTGGGTGAAAATACGAGGGTATTGTTACGATATTCAAAGTGTCTTGGCCTTAAGTCCAAGCAAAGGCCTTTTGAATTTCTTAACTGGGTGAAGTAAAGTCTGAGCACGCTCTCACCAGCCTTTACTCTATCTTCAGTAGAGAGACTTTCATAATTATTCTCACAGCTATTATGCGTTAGCGCCAAGTTTTTGATTTCAAGCCTCTGAAGGCTTTCAAAACAATCCTCTTCCAGGCTCTTTTTTCCAACTCTGGCCACCAGAGGCCCAAGCTCCTTGATGGCACCTTTCCAGTCCATAGACTTTAGTGCCAAGGTGGGAATGTGAGTGACGACTTCTTTAAGAAATTTTGGCATAAATGCTGTTGATAAACTTTTCATTGATAAAATGCTAAGTGAATTTTGAGATGTTGTCTATTTCGTTTCAGCTTTGTTAAACTAGCGCGCAAAGGATGACGCAATGAAAACAGTAACAATCGCAGGTGCCTCTGGTTTTGTTGGAACCAAAATCATAGAGCTTCTTCTAGAGAAGACCGATCACAATATTATTGCGCTCTCCAGGAGCAAGAAGGACTCTGACAATCCAAGACTTAAATGGAGGCAGGCAGATCTCTTCTCAGTCCTCGATCTAGAGAAGGCCCTAAAAGATGCTGATGTTGCGATTTATCTCGTTCACAGCATGCAACCTTCTGCACACCTTGATCAAGCAAACTTTGCAAATTATGACCTTATACTTGCCGATAACTTTGGAAGGGCCTGTGCAAAATTTGGGATTAAGCAGACCCTATACCTGGGAGGATTAATTCCTAAAAGGGGTGATCTATCATTGCATTTAAAAAGCAGACTAGAAGTTGAGGAGGTTTTGCGAGAATATGCTCCGGAGACCACAATTTTTAGAGCTGCGATGGTCCTTGGAAAAGAAGGATCCTCCTTTCACATTTTATTAAACCTTGTAAAAAGACTGCCAGTCATGCCCTGTCCAGCATGGACAAGAATGCCAACTTCCCCTGTGCATGTCGATAAAGTTGCTCTGGCATTTTGTCTTGCAATAGACAATAAAAAACACTTTGGAAAGATTTACGATCTTTGCTCCTCCAACCAGGTTTCTTATTACGCTCTTTTAAAAACGGCCTCAAAGATTCTTGGACTTGAACGACGATTTATAAATGTAAATCTTGATTTCATAAAGCTTTCAAAGCTTTGGGTTAAAACGATATCGGGAGCACCAAGAAGACTGGTCTACCCATTGGTAAACTCTTTAAAAAATGAAATGGTTCCGGCCCCTGATATGAAGTTCGAATCAGAGGACTATGAATACGAAACCGTTGAGCAGGCCTTAAAAAGGGCACTTGAAGAAAGTAATCTTCACAGGTACAGGTTTAAGACAAGATCGGTTGAGAGAAAAACTGTGAGATCAGTGCAACGAACCCTTCTACCAAAAGATATGGATGCAAAAGACGTCGCCAAGGAATACCTTGCTTGGTTGCCAGTTGCACTACGTCCCTTTTTAATTGTTACAGTCAATGAACACTATGCTCATTTTTCCCTTTTTCATAGAGGATTTAGACTTCTAAGCCTAAGATGGTCCCCAGAGAGAAGTGAGGCCACGAGACAGCTTTTTTACATAAAAGGCGGTATGCTTGCAGCTCCTCAAGATAGAGGACGTTTGGAATTTAGAGAAGTCTTAAATGGTCGATACATGTTGGCCGCAATTCATGACTTCTATCCAGCACTGCCTTGGTACTTCTATATTTTTAGCCAGGCACTTGTGCACCTAATGGTCATGAAACTGTTTGGACGTCATTTACGTTTAATTTCAGAAGGTAAAAGATCATGTCTGCAGAAATCTTAATTATTGGTGCAAGTGGATTTATTGGGTCAAACCTCTTAAGGGAATTTGAGAGACACTCCACACCTGTAAGGGCAAGCTCCAGACACCCAGAGAATATTTTAAGCAACAGCAACTCAACAGAAACAACCTTTCTAGATTTAGAGGATGCAAATACAATTGAGAAAAGTTTAGAAGGGATTTCCACGATATACTACCTTGCCCACGCCATGGGCTATGGAAAAGACCAGTTTGGAGAAAAAGAGAAGATTCAGGCACAGAATCTCTCCAAATATTTAACAGACAAGCACAAAGTCATCTATTTAGGCGGAATTGCCCGAGAGGAAGGTCTAAGCGAACACCTGCAAAGTAGAAAAACTGTTGGTGAAATTCTCAGAAAAAGCACAGCAAAAACTATTGAATTTCAAGCATCCATTGTAATTGGAAAAGGAAGTGCCTCTTTTGAAATGATAAGAGCATTGGTATATCGCCTTCCATTTATAGTAAGTGCAGAGTGGGCAAATTCTCTTTGCCAACCGATAGCCCTTAAAGATGTCGTTTCATATTTAATACAGGCCAATGAAAAGAAACTTAGAAAAAAGCACAATGTATTTGAAATTGGAGGAAGCGACCAGCTAACTTACAGAGAACTTCTCGTTGAATTTTCTAAACACGAAAACCTTTTTCGCCCAGAGATAAGGCTTAAGAAATTCCCTAAAGATCTGGCCGTCGACATCATGAAAATAATCATCCCAGAATATGTTGAAGTGGGAGCAAAACTTTTAGGCAGTATAGAGATTCCAACAACAGTAAAAGACAATTCAGCTTTGGAGAAATTTGACTTTATACCCGTAAGTTTCAAGGAAGCGCTTTCACTGTCTAAAGATTCTCCATTGAAGCAAGTCAATCTAGCGGAAACTTTGAACAAGCTTAAAAAGCATCCGACACTTCCTAGTTATCTCGCAGGACAAACCCTTCAGTTGAGTTTTTCTTATCAAGAACTAAAGTCTCTTGATAGAGTTATCGATAGGTTTAATCTTCGTGAAGCACTAGGTGAGCACTCTATGAAGTTACCATTTGTGGGAGAAATAAAAATATCCAACAATAAAGAGAGAGAACTCTTATTATTTGCCTATAGGCCAAAGTACTTCTTTCAAGCACTGGGATGGAGCTTCTTTGAAAGAGTAATTAGAGAAATTAAAAAGTAGACTTATGAATTTATGGACATTCGCTAAAAAGCACAAAGGCATGGTGACTTTTGGATTCTGCACAACCTTCTTTGTTGGAATTGGTCAAACATTTCTTGTTGCCCAGTTTTCACCTTTCATTCAAGAAGGACTTTCAATAAGCAGAACGGATATAAGTTTTGTCTACTCACTTGCCACCTTCATCGCAAGCTTTAACCTAACCTATATTGGCTCGCTTCTAGATAGAATGAGCCTACTGAGATACTTCTTCATAGTGGCGACTCTAATCTGTGCAGGACTTCTCACAATATCTCAGGCCACAAATATTGTTGCCCTTTTTGTTGGGTTCTATTTATTGAGAGGTTTTGGTCAGGTACCCCTTGGATTAATGGCAACAACAGTTGCCGCGAGGTGGTTTGGTAAACATAGGGGAAAACTTCTCACACTTATAGGCTTTGGAAGATCTTTAAGCGAGGGAGTTCTGCCCTTTCTATCCATTATTTTCATTGAAAGCTTTGGATGGAGAAACTCATTAATTGGGATCATGTTGGTGTTTCTTATTATCATGGTACCTGTTGCACTATACTTTATTCCTAAAACACCTAAGAAAGCTCTATATGAAGAGAATGTTAAAACAGCTGACAAAGAGCAGGTCGTTTGGGGATGGCGCAAGGCCGTAGGTCATAAATGGCCAATGCTTCTAATGATTAACAATGCACTTATCCCATTTATTTTAACTGCACTGTTTTTTCAGCAAGATTCTCTCGCCCAATTTAAAGGTTGGAACATGAGGACGATGGCACAGTCATTTATTGCATTCTCTGCCGTTCATATATGTGGAAATATATTTTGGGGACCATTAGTTGATAGAGTCACTGCCAAAAAGGTACTGCCATTCACTTTAATTCCATTTCTTCTAGGGCTTTTGTGCTTGTACTTCATTCAGGCAAGTTGGGGTGCTTTTGCCTATATGGGACTTGTAGGTCTAAGCGTAGGAGTGTCTGGAATTGTTAGAAATGCGTTTTGGGCAGAAGTTTATGGATTACTTGTACTCGGCAAAATGAAAGGCATGGACTCAAATGTCATAGTTATTGGCACGTCTCTAGCACCCATATTTTATGCAAAGATCCTTGAGCTGGGCATAGGTGTTGAGCAAATTCTTCAGATTTTTATAGGACTGACCCTCCTGGGAATATGCAACCACGTCTTCATTAGTCGTCACTACAATCGCTAGAGATCATAGCGATGCAGAATTCCACAGAATGTTCCACTATCTTCAACTAGAAGAGCAGTAATTTTTTTCTTCTGCATTAGATCATCAGCAACAAGAATCTTTTCTTCACAGTCAATGGTCAAGGGATTAGGAGTGAAAAAGTCTCTGGCCATTAGGTCCAAGGCCTTGCCTTTTTCGCTTTGTAAGGCCCTTCTAATATCTCCGTCGGTGATAACCCCTTCAATTTTATTGCCTTTGAGAAGTACCCCAAGGCCTAGAAAGCCATTGCTGATTACTGAGATTATTTCATCGAACTTCATTTCATGAGAAAGAATTGGCAATTTGTCCTTTCTCATAACATCTTTTACTCGAACTAAAAGCTTTCTTCCAAGACTTCCACCAGGGTGAAATCTAGCAAAATTCTCTTCTCTAAAGTCCCTAGCGTTCATAAGTGCAACCGCAAGCGCATCTCCCAAAGCCATTGTCACAGTAGTGGAAGTCGTAGGCGCAAGCGCCAATGGACAGGCCTCTTTTGGTACACCAATATCTAAAAAGTAATCACAGTGCTTTGCGAGAGTTGAATCTTTCTTGCCAGTCATGGCAACTGTGGCATTTTTATTCTCTTTAAAAAATGAAAGCAGCCTTATTACTTCCTCAGTTTCTCCAGAGTTACTAATTGCGATCACTACATCATCTGATGCAATCATCCCCAAATCACCATGATAAGCTTCGCCCGGATGCATAAAAAATGCTGGGGTACCGGTAGAGGCCAACGTTGCGGCAATTTTTTTACCAACTAGCCCAGATTTCCCCATTCCAGTAACAACTACTTTTGATTTATTGTTTAAAATGAGATCAACAACTCGGGAAAACTCGCCATCAATATTCTCACAAAGATGTTGAAGGCCTTCAATTTCAGTTTGTATTACTTTTTTAGCGTCTGTTTGATAATTCATAGGCCCATTCTACAAATAAATTGGTCACTTTACCAAGAATTAAGCGTCTTTGTTTTTAACCAGCAAGATTGAGCATTTTTCTTTAGCATGAGCAAAAACGATACCTTCACTTGCAGCAATTCCAGAGTCAAATTCTTTATAACTCTCATCATCAAAATCAATTTGGCCTTTGAGGACAGTAACTCCCTCCTTTGGCTCTAATCGAATTTCTTTTTTGGAGCCCTCTTCAAGATTAATCAACTCGGCCTTGAAGTCTTTATGAGAATATAGAGAGTGGGCACCTGAGTTATCAAAAAGCATTTGCTTTCTTCCCAACTCTAATTGCCGATTGAATCCTTCATCAAAGCGCAAACAATCCAGTGCCTTTTTAATGTGCAACTCTCTTGGTTTACCGTCATCTCCAACACGTCCCCAATCCCAAACTCTATAAGTCACACCTGAGCTTTGCTGAACTTCTGCAAGAGTGACCCCTCCTCCTATTGCGTGCACGGCACCAGCTGGGACAGCAAAAAAGTCTCCGGGTTTCACTTCATAAAATTTTAGATAGTGATTCATCGCAAGCCCTGCTTCCAAGGCGGTTTTGAATTCTTTTCGAGTCACCTCAGGTTTAAAACCAAGGTATATCCCAGCACCGGGCTCAGCATCCAAAATCAGCCAACATTCAGTTTTGCCTTTTTCATTCTCATGCTCTTTGGCATATTCATCATCAGGATGGACTTGCACAGATAGATTATCGGACGTGTCGATATATTTTAATAAATACGACAAATCCACTAGATCATTTAAATCTGTTTTATTGACTAACACTTTTGAAGGAGCACTTGCATGAGTTGATATTTCCCAAGTCTCACCCAAAGGCCTGTCGGTCTCAATATTTTTTATGTGTTTAAGTTTTTCACCTCCCCAAATTTTAAAAGAGAGTGAGGGTTCTAGTTTTAACAAAAGCTTCATTGAATTCATTCCGATACTTTAATTCAAATCTTATAAAATTAAAAAGCACAAGGCATTAGCATATTTTTCTAACATATTAACGCTTGGCTAAAAACTAAATAAATAATACACTACAGGGATAACATAGCTTTAAATTACGGGGTTTCAGTGAATAAAATATTGGTACTTGATGGCGCAATGGGCACCATGATCCAAAAGTACAACCTTCAGGAAGAGGATTACAGAGGTGAGAGGTTTAAAGACTACCCTTCTCCGCTTAAAGGAAACAATGATCTTCTGAGTTTAACACGCCCTGACATCATTAAAGAAATTCATAAAAAGTATCTCGAGGCCGGAGCTGACATTATTGAAACAAATACTTTTAGCGCCACCAGCGTGGCCATGGCCGACTATAATATGGAAAGTCTTGTTTACGAGCTTAACTATGAGTCTGCAAGACTCGCAAGAGAGGCAGCTGACGAGTATTCCCAAAAGACCCCTGACCAAACAAGGTTTGTAGCAGGCTCAATTGGCCCAACCAATAAGACTGCTTCACTCTCCCCGGATGTCAATAATCCTGGATTTAGAGCAATCACATTCGATGAACTTGTAGACACTTACAAGGAACAAATCAAGGCTTTGGACGAAGGTGGAGTAGACATTCTTTTAGTGGAAACAGTCTTTGACACACTAAATGCAAAAGCAGCACTTTTCGCCATTCAGACTTATTATGAAGAAGTAAAAAAGAAGATGCTACCAGTAATGATCAGTGGAACAATTACTGATCAGTCAGGAAGAACCCTTTCAGGACAAACCATTGAAGCTTTTCTATATTCAGTAAGTCACTTTCCCCTCATGAGCATAGGCATCAACTGTGCTTTGGGTGCAGACCTTATGCGTCCATACATAAAGACCCTTTCAGAGAAGGCCCCTTTCAAGGTAAGCATGTATCCCAATGCAGGCCTTCCAAATGAGTTTGGAGAATATGACCAAAGCCCAACTGAGATGGCAGATATACTAGAAGAGTATCTTGCACAAGGACATATCAATATCGTGGGAGGCTGTTGCGGAACAACAGATAAGCATATTGCCGAAATCGCAAAGAGGGCCAAAAACTTTAAACCTCACGTTCCTCCTCAACTGGATAGGATACCAAAATACAGCGGTTTAGAGCCTCTTTCTATCTTTGAAGGAAGCAATTTTATAAATATTGGCGAAAGAACTAATATTGCCGGTTCTTTAAAGTTTAAAAAGCTCATTCAACAGGAAAAATATGAAGAGGCCATTGAAGTTGCCAGAAACCAAGTTGAAAACGGAGCCCAAGTTCTTGATGTAAATATGGATGATGGAATGATTGATGGATTAAGCACCATGACAACATTTCTAAACCTAATTGCGTCTGAGCCTGACATCGCAAAGATTCCTGTGATGATTGACTCCTCCAAGTGGGAAATTATTGAAGCGGGACTAAAGTGTGTTCAGGGAAAGAGTATTGTTAACTCCCTCTCTCTTAAAGAAGGCGAAGAAGAGTTTTTGGAGAGAGCTGAAAAGGTCAAAATGTACGGTGCCGCAGTGGTAGTTATGGCCTTTGATGAGAAAGGCCAAGCAGACACTTATGAAAGAAGAATTGAGATCTGCAAAAGAGCATATGATCTTTTAGTGAACAAGATAAACTTCCCTCCCGAAGATATTGTATTTGATCCAAATATTTTGGCCATTGCAACAGGCATTGAAGAACACAACAACTATGGAGTGGACTTTATCAATGCCACACGTTGGATTAAAGAAAATCTTCCCTATGCAAAGGTTAGTGGTGGTGTAAGCAATCTTTCATTCTCATTTAGAGGAAACAACGCTGTAAGGGAAGCGATTCACAGTGTATTTCTTTTTCATGCAATCAAGGCCGGTATGGATATGGGGATTGTTAATCCTGGCATGATCGAAGTTTACGATGAAATCCCCGCTGAACTTCGCGAGCTTTGTGAGGACGTAGTCTTAAATAGAAATAAAGACGCAACTGAGAAGCTAGTTGATTTTGCTGAGAGCTTTAAAGGCGAAAAGAAAGAAAAGAAACGTGATCTCGAGTGGAGAAATGCTCCGGTGCAACAGAGAATCGCCCACGCGTTGGTCAAGGGTATTCCAGAGTTTATTGAAGCAGATGCCGAAGAGGCAAGACAAGAGCTCGCCCGTCCAATAGAAGTAATTGAAGGACCGCTAATGGATGGCATGAACATCGTTGGCGAGCTATTTGGCGAAGGCAAGATGTTTCTCCCACAAGTTGTTAAGTCGGCACGTGTAATGAAAAAGGCAGTGGCCTACCTACAACCATTTATTGAAGATGAAAAAGACTCAAGCACCCGCTCAAAGGGCAAGATACTAATGGCTACAGTTAAAGGCGACGTCCACGACATAGGAAAGAATATTGTTTCTGTTGTACTTGCCTGCAACAACTTTGAAGTTATCGATATGGGTGTGATGGTTCCTGCCGAAAAGATCTTGGCAATGGCCAAAGAAGAAGATGTCGACATTATCGGATTATCTGGACTGATAACCCCAAGCCTTGATGAAATGGTCAACGTGGCACAAGAGATGGAGCGTCTAAACTTTAGAGTTCCACTACTTATTGGAGGTGCCACCACATCAAGGGTTCATACTGCTGTAAAGATTGATCCCCACTATTCAGACACTGTCCTTCATGTCTCGGATGCATCAAAAAGCGTGCCTGTTGCCCAAATGGTTCTTTCAGATTCAAAGAAGCTGAAATCAGAAACAAAAGCACAATATGAAAAGATGCGTGAAGATCATAAAAATAAAAACCAACGGTATGAACTAACCACTCTTGAATCTGCACGAAAAAATAAAGAGATTATAAACTGGACAGGCCACAAATGCGCAAAACCAAGCTTTACTGGTGTACGGGAACTTGAAAACATTCCCCTTGAAACATTGAGAAAGTATATTGATTGGACACCATTTTTCAATACATGGAGACTCCGCGGTGCTTACCCGCAGATCTTAAAAGACGAAAAGTATGGAGAAGAGGCCATCAAGCTTTTTGACGATGCTCAAGGGTACTTGAATGAAATGATCAACTCAGGTGTAATTATAAATAAGGCCAAAATCGCTTTTTTCCCTGCAAATTCTATCGGTGATGACATAGAAGTATATAAAGATGAAACACGAAAGGAAGTGATCACCACGCTATGCATGTTGAGAAACCAACGCCTCATGGAAAAGAGCCCGAATCGATCACTTTCAGACTTTATCGCGCCTAAGGAGCATGACGTTGATTACATTGGTGCATTTATAGTCACTGCAGGGCATGGAGTAGATAAGCTTTGTGAAAAGTACAAAAAAGATAATGATGATTACGCAGTTATTATGATAAAAGCTCTTGCTGACAGGTTGGCTGAAGCATTTGCTGAATACGCTCATAAAATTACCAGAGAGGAGCTTTGGGGATATGCCAAAGGAGAAAACCTCAGCAACGAAGAACTAATTAAAGAGAAGTATCAAGGGATCAGGCCAGCACCTGGATATGCAGCATGCCCAGATCACACAGAAAAGATAAAACTTTTTGAATTGCTCAAGGCACATGAAATTGGTGTTGAGCTAACAGAATCATGTGCCATGAATCCGGCCGCAAGTGTCAGCGGTTGGTACATCTCACACCCAGATTCTCGCTATTTTAATGTGGGCTTTATTGGTCAAGACCAATTAGAAGACTATGCAAACAGAAAAGACTTGACGCTTGAACAGGCCAAGAAGTGGCTTTCACCATTGCTGGAAATGTAATACACAAGAAGGAATATAAGAAATGACTAAAGTGGTAGATCACCTAAAAAACTCGGATGAGACTCTTTTCTCATTTGAAATTCTCCCTCCCATTAAGGGACACGGTATAAAAAAACTTTTCTCCCAAGTTGAACCTCTAATGGAGTTTCAACCAAAATTCATTGACGTTACCTACCACAGAGAAGAGTACATCTATAAAAAAAGACAAAATGGTTTACTGGAAAAAGTGTCTCTAAGAAAGCGCCCAGGCACAGTGGGCATTTGTGCAGCTCTCATGAATAAATTTCAAGTAGATCCAGTGCCTCACCTAATTTGCGGTGGATTTACAAAAGAAGAAACAGAGTCGGCCTTAATGGATTGCCACTTTCTTGGAATTGACAATGTTTTGGCCTTAAGAGGAGATGCGATAAAATCCGAAAACCGTTTTGTGCCCACAGAGGGTGGAAACGCATACGCAAGCGAGCTTGTGAAACAAATTGCTGACATGAACAAGGGACAATACTTATATCAAGAAGATGCAGGTGCCGAAGCGACAAGTTTTTGCACAGGTGTGGCCGGGTACCCAGAAAAGCATTTTGAAGCTCCAAACTTTAATACTGATCTAAAGCACCTTAAAAGAAAAGTTGACCTTGGAGCAGAATACATCGTTACTCAAATGTTTTTTGATAACTCAAAGTTCTTTAAATTTGTTGATGAGTGTAGAGCTGCCGGTATCAATGTTCCAATAATTCCAGGATTAAAACCTCTGACAACAATGAGGCAATTGAGCATTTTACCAAGCATATTTTTTATCGATCTTCCTGATGATCTTGTGCATGCCGTTGAAAACTGTAAAACCAATGAAGACGTAAGAAAGGTTGGCATTGAGTGGTCCATAAATCAATGTAAAGAACTCAAGAAACATAATGTTCCTTGCTTGCATTTCTACTCTATGGGAAAATCTGACAACATAAAAACGATTGCTAGCGAGATTTTTTAAATGCTTCCATATTCAAAGTCACTTTTGATAATTCCTACATATAATGAAATCGACAATATAGAAAAGATGCTTAATGCCATCGATGAGCTATATCCAGAGCTTAATATATTAATTCTAGATGATGGCTCTCCTGATGGCACAGCTGAGGTTGTTAAGAAAAGACAACAGCAGAAAGAGAATCTTCATCTAATTCAGAGAAGCGGAAAACTTGGTCTGGGTACTGCCTACATAACCGGTTTCAAATATGCTCTGGAGCGAGACTTTCAATATGTATTTGAAATGGATTGTGATTTTAGCCATGATCCCAAAGATATCAAAAGACTTTTGGAAGCAGCTCAGACCAATGATTTAGTAATTGGTTCTCGCTATATTGATGGAATACGAATTATTAATTGGCCAATGAGAAGACTTCTACTGTCTTACTTTGCAGGGGTTTACACAAGGTGGATCACCGGCCTAAAAGTTTTAGATGCCACCGGCGGGTTTAAGTGCTTCACAAGAAAGGCCTTAGAGTCCCTTGATTTAGATAAGGTTCTAAGCAATGGTTACTCTTTTCAGATTGAGCTAAATTATAAAATCTGGTCTAAAGGCATGAAAGTTAAAGAAGTGCCAATCGTTTTCACAGAAAGACGTGATGGACAATCAAAGATGTCCGGCGGCATCATTTATGAAGCAGTATTTGCGGTAATTTTTCTAAGAATCAGAAAGATCTTTGGGGCCCTTAACTAGTTATGCTGGCAGATGTAATTCAATGGGATAAGAATTTATTTTTACAGCTAAATGGACTTCATGCTCCATGGCTTGATCCTATAATGGATTGGATCTCAAATAGCATGGTTCCCGCATTTATAATTCTTGCACTCACTCTTTTCTATGGGGTGAAATTCTTTAATAAGAAAAAAGGTTTTATATTAATTTTTTTCGCCCTTTTAAGTGTTGGGATCACCGATAGTGTCTCCAGCAGAATTTTAAAGCCTGGCTTTGAAAGACTAAGGCCCTGCCACAATCCAGAGTTCTTAGATAAGTTTCACACTGTAGGCAATTGTTGGGGAGGAAAATTTGGTTTTGTCTCCTCTCACGCTGCAAATACTTTTGGGATCGCATTCTTCCTATGGCTTGTATTTAGAAAGAAGAATAAGTACTTCTCCCTACTAATTCCCTATGCGGCCTTAGTTAGTTATACAAGGATATACCTAGCAAAGCACTACCCTCTGGACCTAGTTGGCGGTGCAGTTTTGGGAGCACTTAGTGCTTGGCTGTTATACTTTGCTTGGAGTCGTTGGATCCTAGGCGAGAAGTCTCTCCAAAATCCACAATAATTCTATTTCCTTCGACGCTTACAGACTCGAGGTTGAGATCCTTGATCATCCTCAAGGCCAATCCCCTCACTGAGAATATACCGATTTTGGCCTTATAGAGATCAATGTACAACTTCTTTGCTTCTTGGTCATTTTCAACCTTTCCGCCAAAGTAAAACCAAGTGTTGATCCAAGAATCCAAGAGAAGACTTCCAGAAAAAGATTCGTCTTTGCAAACAACTCTAAGGTTTCTGCCAGTCACTGGAATACTATTAAAAGATTCGTTTGCCGGAAACTTTTTCATGGCCTCTTTTGTGTGATTTGGATTCTCCTCCAGAATCAAGTTTCGGAACTTTGAACTATCGATTGGTCCAAAGCTGATCGTTTTGACCCCTAAATCTCCATTTGCAATTATTCCCTCAAGGATGGATACATCCTTTACGTCACCACTTATGCCAGTGATATCACTAGAGAGTTCAACCTCTTCAAGAACATATTCAGTAGGTTCAATGTAGACTTTTAACTGGTTCATTCCGGATATGAATTCCTTGTCGGTTGAAGCAATATTAACGCCAGAGAAAGCGATCGTTCTAAAGACATTTAAGAAGCTAAAATCAAAATTTATTTCAACAGTTGTATTTGGATCATTTAATACAAGATTGCCTTCAAGATTGTTAAATTCGACTTCAATATTTTTATGGTCGATTTTTACAACATCCAAATCATAACTTGCGTGTTCAGCAAAGGCCTTGCCTTTTTTATCGCTATAGGTTCCTGAGATGTTGTCGACCTTAACGAGAGGGAAGCTCGCCCACGACAGATTTACTAAAAATAAGGTTCCAATTAGTAAGCACTTCACTGCTATCTCCTCTCTTTACTACAACCAGGACAGTCTTTCTTTACCTTTTCTCTGAGTTCGTTAACCTTGTCATAAAAAAAGTTTACTGCCTTTTTTCCACTCTCGCTCTCCACAAGCCAGGAGAACTTTCGAACTCCTGGAAATATAGATACGAGATACTCTATAACTTTTGGCCCACTTAAGACCTCGCCATCATCTTGAAGAAGATGGATTTCCTTTTCACATTCAGACTTACTCAATTGTGAATACTTTTCGAACAATTCATCACTTTGCAAAGAGACCATTTGAATCCGGCCATCTTTATCTAAGAATTCCAAGGCCTGTTTAAATCTTACACAGAGGGGACAATCGCCATCGTAAATCAATATTGGTTTCTCGGGCGTATTCACTATCCCTCCTAGTTCTTATGATTTAAATTCAGATAGACTAATTCACCTTTTATTTCCACAGTCCTGGTTGCAAGAACACTGTCATTTGAAATAAAGTCCAACTCATACTTTCCAGGATTCAAAACCAAGTGGTAAGCACCAGTCATGTGCCCTACGTAGTCTTGAAAAAGTTCTCTTGATTTACCTTTTACTTTATATGCTTTTATCTTGAATTCTTTAGTCTCATTATTTACTTGGAAAACTCCTCTAACCCCACTCCCTTGAACACGGTTTAACAAGTGTTGCCAGCCCTTTCTGTTTCGTTTCACAGTAGGGTCTCTTTTCTCAAAATCAGGGTGAAAACCATCTCTTGAGCTATTTACCTCTAATACGTATGGAATGACTTGATAGGCCTCATACATCCAATCAATATCACCCCCGTCTGCATTATAGAGAGTTTCCCATGCGGTACCAGGCGTGTAATCTAAGAGAGAGGCCAATTCTTTGCCTATCTTTTCAACAACTTCTTTAGTTTGAGTTTTTTGTCCTCTACAACCATAAGGATAAATAACTAGCTGGCTGTAAGCGTGGTAAGAAATATCAAAAACAGGACGGATATTCTTTATAAACTTCATCATTGCCTGTGTCTCTGGCTCACTTGCTGGCGATGG
>Ga0208203_1000256_pt1 | contig 25419 bp, 20 predicted proteins | sample DeeseametaMP2914_FD_184167 | JGI IMG/M metagenome (GOLD analysis project Ga0208203, IMG submission 184167) | Marine microbial communities from the Deep Atlantic Ocean - MP2914 (SPAdes) | ecosystem: Environmental > Aquatic > Marine > Oceanic | place: West of Santa Cruz de la Palma, Atlantic Ocean...
ATCCTTTTATTCACAATGAGCGTGTTGTTGTCTCCCTTGGCCTTCTTAAAGGCTCAAAGCTCGCTCAAGAGATGCTTGAAGAGGCTGACTTTGATATCCTCGTCGTTGATGAAGCCCATCAATATAAGAAAGAAGAAGGCGGCTTCGAGTACGCCTTTCTTGAAAATATCTGTGCCAAAGTCCCTTCAGTGCTCCTTCTCACGGCAACGCCAGAGCAGTTGGGGATGAGTGGACACTTTGATCGACTCAGACTTCTTGATCCTGATCGCTACAACAGTTTTGAAGAGTTTAAGAGCGAGGTCGCAGAGTATGAAACGGTGGCTAAGGCCGCAAAAGAAATCGTTGCTGAAGATCTCTCAGAGGAATCTTCTAAGCATCTTAAGGGCTGGTTGAGTCCTAAAACCTTTGAGCAAACGTTGCAGGCCGATTCTCTTGGCCAAAATAAGAAGAAAATACTGACGGAGCTTATTGATCGCCATGGCACCGGTCGTGTCTTCTTTAGAAATACTCGCCAGGCCATGAGAAAAGAGTACGACTTCTTTCCTAAGCGGCTTCTTAAGGCAGTGCCCTTAAGTGGTAAGGACGATGGCGAAGATGTTATTGGTTTCTTTGAGAAGGCGAATTGGCTGCTAGAATTTCTCAGAAACTCAAATGATAAGATCCTTCTTATTTGCCATAGTAAGAATCAAATTGTTGCTCTTGAAAAGTTTATTAAAGAGCACGATGCTCAAATTAAGACAGCACTCTTTCACTCGGGTCTCTCTCTTATGGCCCGTGACCGCCAAGCCGCTTTCTTTGCTGATGAGGCCGGTGCTCAAATTCTTCTTTGTACTGAGATTGGATCTGAGGGGCGAAACTTTGAGTTCGCTCATCATTTGGTGCTCTTTGATCTTCCGAAGAAACCTGATCTCTTAGAGCAAAGAATCGGACGTTTGGATCGAATTGGCCAAAAGGCTGACATCCAAATTCATGTGCCTTATATCAAGGGAAGCTCAGAAGAGACTCTCTTTGATATTTATAATGAAGGGCTTGATAGCTTTAAGCGCTTTAATTCAGTAGGGACCCCCGTCTTTGTTCACTTTGCTGATGAAATCCATGAAGTCCTAGAGGAGAGTAAGAAGGGGAATGACGATCTTATTGAACGCATTAAAAATTATCGTCTAGAGCTTGAAACTCAAATGGAAGAGAGTAGAGATCTGCTCATTGAAATGAATTCCTTTGATCCTGATATTGGTCATGGTCTTATTAGGGGAATTCGCGAGTCTGAGGCAAGTGGTCATCTCAAGGCCTATATGGAGAGTTGTTTTGAGTGCTTTGGCGTTGACGTTGAAGACCTCCATGAAATGGCGACCTTTATTAAGCCCAACGATAATATGTTCATCCCACACTTTCCTCATCTTGAGGCAGAGGGACAGACGATCACCTTTGATAGACGTGAAGCCTTAGAACGCGAGGATTACCAATTTATCAATTGGGATCATCCTATGGTGAGGGAAATCAGTAATCTTGTCCTGAGTGAATCCTACGGAAATATGACAGTGGCCACTAGGCGTGATGGAGGCGGCAAGAAGTCCTTTGTTGAAGCGTTCTTTGTGACTGATTGTCCAGCCCCGGACTTTCTTGATCTTAAGAGATTCTTTCCTCCGACACTTATTAGAGTCCTCATCGATAAAGATGGGGTGGACTTTGATGAAAAATTCTCTAAAGACCTTCTTGATACAAAACTCATTCAAGGTGATCGCACTCTCATTGAAAGAGCGTCAAAACTTCCCAAAGATTTGATCAAGGGACTGCTTAAGAAAGCTGAAGTGATCGCTAAGGAAAAGTCAGAGCTCATCGTTGAAAAGCAGCGTCTGAATCTTGTCTCCTCCATGGACAATGAGGTTAGCCGTCTAGAAGCACTCTCTCAGGTGAATCCCAATATTTCTCAAGATGAAGTTGAGTTGATGAGAGCGATGAAGAAAGTAATGCTTGATCACACGCAAGGGGTAAGGCTACGCCTTGAAGCTGTTAGGGTTATTTTGTAAGGAATTTATCAAGATCACCCTTATTAAAGCATTCCATGATTCGCTTTCCAAAGAGTTTTTGAAGCTCTTTTTCTGAGCCTCTCATCATCAGCTGACCCATGGCCTTTTGACAGCGCTCAGGAGTGTAGGTGAGAGTGCTCTCCTTAGCTTGGCAGTGCTCGACATAGAGTTTTGACGGCTTAGGGAGACCACGATAATACTTCATCGCGAGACCATCACAGTCCTTAATCATCTCTTTTACATTTTCTGACTGACATCCTGAAATGAATATCAGGAGCAAGAGGGCGGAAAATATTTTCATTAAAGGAGACCTTCCTCGACAAGAACCGCTTCGAAGCGTTGAATGAGTTCAAGATTGTAGCGACCAATATAATCGAGCTGAAAAACTTTATAAGCTTCTTTTGGGGATTCTTTTTTTACGATAAGGCGCTTATCAAAGGCATTGCAAAGGCTAAGGCACTCTTGAAGAGGAGTGAGCTTTCTCACTTTCAAGGGACCAAGTCCCGTGAGGTCTTCTTCATGGTGATTGACTAAATCCTCAACTCTCTTTGAAATAAAGTCTTTTCCATTGAGAAAGTTTTGAGACAGCTTAATATGCTGCGAGTAGCGCAGTCTTTCATCAGGCGTATGGGCGGTTGCTTCTTTTTCAAAGAGGGGAAGGTCTTCTACTTTGAGCTTCGTAAGACCAATGTCATGAAGAAGAGCAGCTGTCGCAAGATCATCAATTTCATCTTCTTTAAAGCGAAGATGCTCTCCAAGGCGCGTTGCAAGCGCACACACATTAATGGAGTGATTAATAATGAGATCGCTTTCCTTTGTCTTTTGACCAAAGAGCTTTTTGAGAGCATTGGGATTATTTTTAATGACAGTTCTCAAACCTGAAGCAGCTTTTTGAGTCATATCATAATTCTTATGACTGGCCTCTTCATTCATGCGCTCAATAGATTGGGCGGCAACTTCACTGACGACATCGACTCTTTCTTCTAGAGACTTGCCTTCACCATAGACGGCCTCGTTGAGGGCTTCATCGAGAAAGAGCGTGACATTATCGACTTGCTCTTCGGGGACATAGAAGTCCGCCATATCCTGGTTGATAAGCTTTTCAAGTTTAGCGGTGGTCAGAGCATTTCCTCTCTCTGCATAACAGAGATAGTGATCTTTATAGTAGATATAAAGATCGAAGGAGAGCTCAGTGTCGGGCTGAACCGTTTTAATTCTAAGGGGAACAAAATCCATCGGTTTTTTAATCCTTTATAGGGTTTCATTTTAAACGATTCTAGGTAGGATTCTAGTATGAAACTGACATTTTACTTTGATTTCTTATCACCTTATTCCTATCTTGCATGGTGTTGGCTGAGGGACTATATGGCCAATGCGCCGAGCTCCCTTGAGTTTTCACTCAAGCCCGTTACGATGGCACCCCTGATTCACGCTCAGGAGACCAAGGGACCCGCAGAGATACCTGCAAAGCGAGAGTATTTGATGCGTGACATCCTAAGGCGCACTCAAAAGGAGCAAATCCCCTTTAAAGCGCCTGTACAACTACCGTTCAATAGCCTTTATGCGCTTCGTCTTTCTTTACAAGAGTGCGCGAGTTTGAGACAAACTTCTGTAGTTGACGCTTTTTATCGGAAGGCTTGGGAGCAGGGTGCTGATATCGGTGATACCGAAGTTGTTCATCAAGTTCTCGATAGTCTTGATCTTCCTCGGCGAGAATGGATGGATAAGGTGGGTTCTAAAGAAGCCCGCCGACAGCTTAAACTAAATACTAAGGAAGCTATCGCTGGGGGTGTCTTTGGTGTACCGACTTTCTTAGTAGAAAATGGTTCTGAGACAGAGATGTTTTGGGGGAGTGATTCGATTCACTTTCTTAAAGATTATCTGGCCGGTGAAGATCCATTAGATAAAGAAGAACTTAAAAAATTTCAGGAAAGTTACAAAACACTTGAATGAAAAATACTTTAACGAAGGGAAATTAATGGAAGTTGCAGAAAAAAAAGTCGTAGGCATTCACTATAAGCTTACCGATGATGATGGTAAGGTGCTCGACACTTCTGAAGGTGGACAACCACTCGTATTCATTCACGGAATTGGCATGCTTATTCCTGGACTCGAAAAGGCTCTTGTTGGAAAGTCAAAAGGTGACAGTCTGAAAGTTGCTGTTAAGCCAGAAGAGGGCTACGGACAAAGAGATGACAACCTTACTCAAATGGTAGACAAGTCTCAATTTGATAATGCTGAAGAAATTCAAATTGGCACTCAATTTCAGGTTGATACTCCTCAAGGAGCTCTTATTGTTATGGTGACAGAGATCACTGACAATCAAGTTAAAATCGACGGTAACCATCCTCTTGCAGGGGTTAACCTTAACTTTGACGTAACGATTGAAGAGGTAAGAGACGCAACTGCTGAAGAGCTTGAGCATGGTCATGTTCATGGACCAGGTGGCCACAATCACGGATAACCTTGTAAATAATGGCCTGGTCTTTGACCAGGCTTTTTTTTTGGTGTTTGCCATGCCATAAGCGAGGAATGAAGAAATTATTACTGACCATCACATGCCTGAGCTGTGTAAATATTACTGCCCAACCAAAGTTTCTAAAAAAGCAAATTGAGCTTCTCAATCAGGAGTTGTCTTTGAGCTCTCAAGCCCAAAATCCTACGACAAAACTTCTCGTTCTCTGGGACCAGGTCTTTAAAAAAGAGGGGATCACCAAAGACGAAGCGATTATCAAAGAGGTGGCAAACCTTTCTGGCAGAGCTCTTGAAAGTGATCAGATGCGCTTAAGACTTCTTGTTTTAAAGAACGCACTTAAGGTCAAACTCCTTGGGGACGACTTTCCTGCTTTTGCCGATTCATGGTCTCGTGAGACTTTTTTGAGTTACTACTCTTTAAAAGAAAATTATTCTGAATTTCTTCCCGATTTAATTGGGAAGTCTCAAAACTTTTCTGTGCAAAATGAATTTCAAAAATCCCTTGCTCGTGATGAATGGTCTGGTCGAGATATTAAAAACCTCATTAATTTTGAGCCACGTTACTCATGGGGATTCTTTAAATACCGTAATGAGCCCACTCTTTATATGTTCTGTCGTCACAATAGGGAACACCCTTGTCTGATGGTGATGAAAGATAAGAATGGTCGTCTTGTGAGAGAGGCCAATGGACAAGTATGGTCTCAGCCTAAGCTTGCCCTTTCTGGTCGAGGTCTTCCTTCTCATCAGGTGAATGGTCATACTCCTCAAGGGGTTTATTTGATTAACTCTGTAATGCCTTCTGCTGATCAACAAAAGGTTTTTGGCAAGTATCGCCGCTTAAAACTTGATTTCGTTGAGTCTTCTCGTCGTGAGAAAAAGCTCCTGCGCTTTATTCCAGATTCTCTTCAAAAGTATTCTTGGTGGCGGGAAAATGTCGTGGCCCGTGATGTCGGGCGTATTCTTCTTCGCATTCATGGAACGGGACTCATTAATGATGATCCTGCAAGCTCTTGGTATCCCTTCTATCCGACTTCTGGTTGTGTGGCCTCGCGTGAAAATACTTATGATGGTGTCACTTATAAAGATCAAAGACTTCTTCTTGATACTATGATGAATGCCTCGGGCCTTCGAGCACAATATGCTAATGAAACTTCTCTCACAGGACTTCTTTACGTGGTCAATATTGATAGCAAAGAAGAAGCCGTTACTTTAGAAGAAATCGCAGAGCACCTTTAGTAATAAGGGTAGGGGTCATTCAGGTACTGACAGAGCTCGATCTGTTCTCTGAGGTCATTTATTTTTTCTCCCCAATAGCGAGGAGAATTGAAATGAGGAAAGGCCTGGGGAAAGGCCGGATCTTGCCAGCGCTTGGCAATCCAGTGATCAAAGTGCAAGTAACGTAATCCTCTTAGGGGCTCAATCAGTTTGAGCTGTCCCATCGGAAAATCTCCCCATAGAGCGTAGGAGTCCACAAAGAGTTGCCTCTGTCTTTGGGCGTATTCATCGCGACCAGGAATCATGAGCCATAGGTCTTGGACCACTGGACCTGTGACATTGTCGTCAAAGTCGATAAAGAAAAACCCCTGATCTTCACTGTAGAGGAGATTACCCCAGTGGCAATCTCCATGCACCCGTTGGGTTTCAATATTTTTAAAGAGAGGCGTGATAAGGCCAATGAATTGAGTAGCAAGGGCCTGATAAGAATCTTTAAAGTCTTTGGGGATTAAATCAGTTTTTAAGAGCCCTTCAAGATTGGCACTACCATAAACCTCTGGGTTTAGTTTGAGTCGATGCTCAAAAGGACGCCTACGTCCAACTGAGTGCATGCGGCCAATAAGGCGACCGAGATCACGCGCCATTTGATCATTAAGTTCATCAGGATTTCGGCCCCCTCTCTTAGGAAAGAGGGTGTAGTAGAGGGTTGCACCCTCTGTTTCAAAGATTGACTCACCATCAAAGCGCATTGGGGCAATGACAGGAACTTCGGCCTCTTCAAGATCAAAGAGAAATTGATGCTCCTCTTTGATTTGATCCTTACTCCAACGGCCCGGGCGGTAGAACTTGGCAATGACAAAACGCTCACTCGGGCTCTTGGCCTCTTCATTTTCGATCTCAATTTCGTAAACACGATTTTCAAGAGAGTTAAGGGGCAGGCAACGACCAGTGGTGCGAAGTCCGAGCTTATCAATGTAATTTAGGATAGTTGTCGGATCTAGTTGATAGAAAAACTCGGTCTCTCCGCTACCCCAAAGGGAATTCATAGGACTTCCTTGGTCAAAAAATTCTCATCCTAGAAGGATAACTTGAGGATGTTATAATGATTTTAAGGTTATGACGAGACTAAAGAGAAACTCCATTCATTCATCCCTTCCCAGTGACAAGTTTCAGGTCACGCCTAAGACTTATTCTAAGTTTAATAGGATCAACGGAAAGCATCCCTTTCAAAAAGAGACGAAGGATTCTTATGTTGCCTATCGCGCACGTACGCGCCATGGAGGGAAGGTTACCGCTTTTAATTATGATCTCGCGCGCGAGATCGGTCTTATTCCCAAAGGTCATCCCAATAAAATGACCAAGGAGCTTGAGAAGGCCTTTATCGACACCTTCGCGATCGTCATCATCAATGAGTACGACCAAATCAATGGCATTAAATTTCCTAAAGAAGATATTAAACCCAACTTCTATATGGCCACGCGCTATCTTCAGCTTCAGCACCCCAATAAACAGGGGAAGACCTCTGGTGACGGGCGAAGTATTTGGAATGGCCAGCTTAAGACGAAGAATGGCATGTGGGATATTTCAAGTTGCGGAACTGGAGCAACTTGCTTAAGTCCTGCCACCCATATCCAAAAGAAGTATTTTCAAACAGGGGACCCCTCCATTAGTTATGGATGTGGTTATGCTGAATTAGATGAGGGGCTTGCCACACTCTTCTTTTCTGAGATTCTTCACCAAAACCAATTTAAAACAGAGAGAGTTCTCGGGATCTTAACTTTCCCTGATGGCTTTGCCATTACGGTTAGGGTTCACGATAATCTTCTCAGGCCGAGTCATATGTTTAACCATCTTAAACAGGGCAATCATGAAGCCTTAGAGATGGTGGTTCGCTACTATATTGAAAGACAGATTGCTAATGGCAAGTGGACTGATGTGCCTCAATCCTGGTCAAAGAAACTCGACTACTTTTTAAAGAAACAAACAGAGGTCTTTGCTCATACCGCCGCAAAATTTGAGGATGAGTATATTTTCTGTTGGCTTGATTGGGATGGAGATAATGTCCTTATGGATGGGGGGATTATTGACTATGGAAGTGTACGCCAATTTGGCCTCTTTCATAGTGAGTATCGTTTTGATGATACTGATCGCTTTTCAACATCCATTACAGAACAAAAGAATAAAGCTAAATACACTGTTCAAAACTTCGCGCAAATCGTCGACTTCTTAAAAACGAAAGAGAAGAAACCTCTAAAAGATTTTGCTAAAGGGCAGTGGAGTAAAGACTTTGAAGAAGTCTTTAAAAATGAGAAAAGACGAAATCTCCTTCATAAATGTGGTTTTGAAGGGGAGGTCATTGATGAAATTATTGCTCAAGGGCAAGAAGAGATTGATCATTTCATGGCAGCGTTTAGTTATTTTGAACGAGCGAAGTCATGTCTTGGACCTCGTCCCGTCAATGATGGCATCAATTGGGACGCGATATTTTGCATGAGGGATATCCTTCGTGAGCTCCCCCAGCTCTATCTTAGTCGTGGAGAGTGGATCGATCCTCATGAGTTCATCGAAATTCTAAAGTCGACTTATGCGAAGGATGAAGATCTTCTCATTAATTCTTATCGTAAGAAGAAGATAGATGATTTTCAAAAAGGTTATTGGAGTCTCGTTAAAAAGGCCGCAACAATTGAGAAGCAAACGCTTAATAAGGTTCTTCTTAACCTTACGATGCGCTCTTCTGTCATCAATAAGTATGACAGGGTTACTGGAGACTCTATTACCACAATCATTACCATGCTTATGGAAAAGATGAAGGGGATGACTCCAGATAAACTCCATAAGTTACTTACTCATTTTAGAGATTACCAAAACCTTGATCCTGATACTGATAAAGAAGAGCACAGGGGAAGTTGGCAAAAATCTGCCCTTATGAGGGGATTTCTTCAAGTCGTCAGAGAGTATAGAGAGGGGCTGTGAAGTTAGTTTTCTATAGTGGTGGCGATGAAATCTCTAATATGGCGATAGATGAAGAAGCACTAGACCTCGTTGAATCCAATAATCCGACTTTTGTTTTTATCCCAAGCTCCTCCTACGATGGTGAATATGAGTTTCAGGAGTTTGTTGAGCACTATCAGAAATTTGGAGTGACCCGTTTTCTCTATTTCCCCGTTGATATTCCCCACGATAATGTTCTCTTAAAAGAGGTCTTTAATAGTGACCTCATTCATCTTGGAGGAGGGAATACCTATTATTTTCTCCACTCTCTGAGAAAGCGGGGGCTCTTAGGCTTTCTAAAGGAATATGCTCTTGAAGGAGGAGTTCTTTCAGGTTTAAGCGCGGGGGGAATCATGATGACCCCCAATATTCGAACGGCGGGCTACCCCGATTTTGATCGAGACGACAATGAAGAGGGACTCGTCAACCTACGCTCCTTAGGGCTTGTGAAGTTTGAATTCTTTCCCCATTTTAAAAACTCTGTGCGCTATGACACAGTCTTAAGAAAACAATCAAAGCTGACTAAGAATCCTATCTTCGCGCTTCCTGATGGTTGTGGTCTTATTAAGGAAGGAAATAATTTAAAAATTATCGGCCGCGCATGGAGCTTTCATCAGGGTGTGAAGACTCTTCTCAATGCCTGACGTTCTTCTTCGATAAAGTTCCCAATTGCCTTTGAAAACTCACTATGCTTGAGATGGTGAAAGCTCTTAGTGAGTGTTGGCGGGAAGCCACGCATTCTCTTATGCTCGCCTTGAGCGCCAGCCTCAAATCTTTTAAGGTCCTTACTAAGACAAAGTTCAATTCCTCTATAAATACACAGTTCAAAATGAAGAAAGGGAATATCTCTTTGGCACCCCCAGTAACGGCCATAGAGGGTATCGTCAGAGTGAAAATAAAGGGCCGAAGCTAGCGGACCCCGCTCATCTTTTGCGATGAAAAGAGAGCAGGATTCAGGCTTACTTTGGATGAAGGACTTAAAAAACTCTAGTGAAAGGTAAGCCTGTGACCATTTTTTCTCAATGGTGGAGAGATAGCATTGATAAAAGAAATCAATATCTGAAGTTTCGATTTCATTACCTTGGAGAAGGACTATTTCCGTATCCTTGAGGGCGCGACGCTCTTTCTTTATGGATTTGCGTCTATTCTTCTTAAGACCCGCGAGGTAATCCTCAAAGCTATGGCATTGCTCTCGATTCCAATGGTACTGAATGGAGTCCCTTTCCATAAGCTCTATATCGCTAAGAAGGGGGGCTTCCTCTTCATTGGTAAAGAGGAAATGGAGACCCGACAGATTTTGATTTTTATAAAATTCTAAAAGCTTAGGTAAGAGAAAGTTTTTTTGATCACTTAAGCTTCCCAGCAGCTTTGGTGCACTAATGGGACTATAGGGGATCGCCACGGTCAGTTTGGGATAGTAGGGCACGCCGTAACGTCCATAGGCTTCGGCCCAGGACCAATCAAATATAAATTCACCGTAGCTATCGGTCTTTATGAAAAGGGGGAGAGCTGCTGAAAGAGTGCCGTCCTTTTCAACGGTCATATAGGCGGGGTTCCAGCCCGTGTTTTGGCCAAGACAGTGACCCTTTTCAAGGGCATTAAAGAACTCCCAAGAGATAAAGGGATTGTTGTTCTCATTGAGAGAATTCCACTGAGCTTGATGGACTTTGCTAATGCTGTCTTGAATCTTAACTTCAACACTCAAAAGACTTACTCCTGACTGTGAAGGGGGGGATTGGGACGAGGCTCACTTGGTCGCGTCCAAATAAAGCTGAGCACACTAATGCCCGTGAGACTGACCACAATTTTAATACCATAGTGAACGGGGACAAAAATGAGAGTGTAGCTAAAGAGAAGCACCATCATAATCGTTGCCGTGATTTTGGCGGGTTTTCTAATCACACCGTGCTTTTCCCAGTTGCTGATAACGGGGCCTAAGTGTTTTTGATTTAAGAGCCATGCATGAAGTTTTTCACTACTTCTTGAGAAGAAGAAAGCGGCTAAAAGGGCAAAGGGAGTGGTCGGAAGGATGGGAAGAAAAATACCGATAACGCCAAGAAAGAGGCAGAGGAATCCAAAGAAAAGATAGAGTAATCTCTTTGTCCCCTGAACCATTTATTGTCCTTTCTTCTTACTTGCCTTGATGAGAAAACGTCTCGGGGCAGGGTGGCCTTCAACTGTGACAGAGGGATCATTGGGATCAAGACTGTCTTTAAGGCTTTGAAAGGGAGGTGGGCACCAAGGAGTGATCCGCTGCTCATCTTCTGTGAGGTCCGTATCGGCCACAACTTCAACATTAATGAGCCGTGCCTTTTTGGCCCAATTCATAAAACAACTTAATGTGGGAACAAACCAAACATTTCTCATGCGCGCATACCGATCCTCTGGGAATAAAGCATAAGACTCTTCGCCAGGGATACCAATGGTCTCTAGATAGACAGTGCCTCCTGGTTTGAGGGACTCTCTGATGTCGAGCATTTGTTGAATCGGATGACGGTGATGATAAACAATCCCCATGTGAAAAATGACATCGAAGACCTCTTTAAAAAGAGGCATATGTTCCACGCCAAAGAGTTCAAAGTGCAGGTTAGGGCATTTGGCATAATTTTGGATGAGATCAAATTGAGCTTGCATGGGAAGGACGGGGTCAATGCCAAGAACCAATTCGGGCTGGTGCTGGGCCATGCGAAACATGAAGTAACCATTATTGCAGCCCACATCAAGGATGACCTTATCTTTGAGGTCGACGAGCTTTTTTTCAATTCGTTGCCATTTATAATCGGAGCGCCACTCAGCATCGATATCAAGATCAAAGAGCTTGAAGGGACCCTTCTTCCACGGGCTTAATTGTTTGGCCACATCATGAAGCCCATCTTGATGAGAGTCAACGGGGCTCTTTTCACTGAGGGTAACCCATGAATCACTGAAGTCTCTTTGGTCAACTTCTCTTTGGGGATAACTCTCAATTTTCCAGCGCTTTGAGCTTTCTCGCTCCCACCAAGACTCACGCTCTTCTTTAAGGGCGCAAAGATTTTCCCAATCAATATTGTCTTTGTAGGGCAGAAGATAATCTAATGACTTCACTCTTTGATTCCTAGATAGCTTGCAAAGTTGTACCAGCGAAAAAGCATCTCACTTTGTTTAAATCCAGCGCCTCTCAACATGGAGAGTTGGTCTTCTGGAGATAAGGGGATGAGGACATTTTCAAGGGCCTCTCTCTTTTGAGAAATTTCTAGCTCGCTATAACCTTGGCGTCTTTTAAAATCATAGTAGAGATCAGTGATACAACTTTCAACAATGGCCTGGGGAGATCTGATCTTCTCAGAGAGAATAAGAATTCCGCCACTTGGTAAATGGGCATAAATCTTTTCAAGTAGGGCTTTTCTCTTTTCTACCTTTAGAAATTGTAAGGTGTAGTTAAGGATAACGACGCTTGCATCGCAAAGGTCGACTTGGGTCATGTCTTCACCTAAAAAGACGACGTCGCGAACGTGGGCGCATTTGGCCTGGGCCTTTTCAATCATGGCCGCTGAAGTATCCACGCCAGTGAAGCTAATGGGACGGCCAAGTTGCTTCATGTGATGTTCAAGCAGGAGGATGGTGGTGCCTGTTGAGCAGCCAAAGTCAAAAACACGACCGGAATCGGGGTAGTAGCGTGCCACCAGGTCAACGATCAGGCTGTGAATTTCTTTGTAAAAGGGGATGGAGCGTCCGATCATATCATCAAAGACGTCGGCAACTTCCTGATTAAAGGAAAAGGGAGCGATATTTTGCTGTGCGTGAGAGAAGATCTTATCTTCTGATGTTTTAGGTGATGTTTTAGTCGTCGTATTCATAGGTGAATGCATAGCAAAAACTTCAGGGAAATACTATAAATTACTGGGGAGTGGTCTAATATTCGCATATTGCATTGTTAAGTTTTTTAAAGCAAAATCAATAGCTCTTATTTAAGATTGGGAAAAGGAATAATGGAAAAAGACCAGTTATCGCGGTTTCGCACTCTTGCTGACACCTCTTCAGTGGTGGCCCATGACCTCTGTGCTCAACTTCATGTGATCCAGTTTTGTTTAGATGAATTGAGTGAGCATGTGGATGAAGAAGGTAAGGAGTACCTGAAAAGAATGGGGACTTCGACCAGTTACATAACAAACCTCATTGATAGTTTTAGAAGAGGTCTTAAGGTAAGTCTCACTGATGATCAGGGACACTATCTCAGTGACATCTACGATGGATTTTTAGAACTGATTAAGAACCACTATTATGTTGTTCTTGAGAAAATCCAGTTTGATGTTCAGGGAAATCTTGGTGATCTAAAGATTAAAAATCAAAGCCGAACTTTGATGCATATCTTCTTTGCTCTCTACTCACTTTATATCGACGAGCTTAAGGCCAACCAGGATGAAGAGGGGAGTCGTCTTAGTTTTCTCCTCAAGGCCTGTAAGAAGAATAATCGCTTTGCTTCCATTCAAATTGAAGTTGAGGGAGCAGAGTATGAGAGGTCTTGGCTAGCCCATAAGCTTCAAACAAGTGTTGCCGAAAAAGGGAAAGTCAGACAGTTTTTAGGAATTTCCTTACTGAATGAAAAGAAAGCTGATGATGAAGAATTCTTAACTTTTCAAAAGGGTAGTAACCGTAACATTATAGAAATTTCAGTTCCCCTAGAGATTAATAATTAATGAGTGACACAATAAATAATTCAGAGACACCACTTATTTGGATCCTTGAAGATGACAAGGGCTGCCAGTTTGTCTACGAGCAAATCTTAAAGAATAACTTTGAGACTCTTTATTTTGAGAATATCAAAAAGTTTAAAGAGTCCTATGAGAAGACAATTAATAAGAACAATATGAAGCAACCGGCGATGATTATCGCCGACCTTATGCTTAATGATGGAAACTTCCTCAGTTTCTTAACCACGGAGTTTCATGGTGAGCTCGGAGTGGATGTTCCCTTCATTGTTGTCTCAAGTGATGATGATATTGATTCCCTTCGGGTTTGTTTTAAAGAGGGGGCGACTGACTATATTACCAAGCCTTTTCGTAAGAATGAACTTCTCGTAAAAATTGAGACCATTCTTAAAAATAATAGAAGCCTTGGAAAAGGATTCAAGCCAAGTGTCAGTGTTGATGGAGTCACTATTGAAGGCTTAACAGGAAAGCAGAAAAAGCTTCTTGCCCTCTTTAATAGCCAGGAAGACCGCGTCATTGACCGCGACTTAATCTTAGACAAGGTGTGGGGAGACACTTCGGTACATCCGAAGACACTTGATGTTCATCTCTACAATTTACGCCGAAAGCTCCATCCTTACGGTCTTATCATCAAATCTCTTGGTGGTGGTCGTTGGACTTTGCTTAATGCCGAGAAATGACGAATTTCTGGAAATTAGGTACAATACGCTCAGCTTAAAAAACTAAACCCGACACAAATACTATTCTAACATGAGGAGCGTCTCTTATGAGCGAGGTGAAAAAGTCACTTGAAGTAAATGGTAAGACCTACAGTTATTGGAGTTTAAAAGAAGCCAAAGCGAAGGGACTTAAAGATATTGATCGCTTGCCACGATCACTTAAAGTTTTACTTGAAAACCTCCTGCGCCATGAAAATGGAAGCACTGTTGTATGGGATGATATTGCAGCCGTTAATGATTGGGTAAAAGAGAAGAAGTCTGAGCGTGAGATTGCTTATCATCCTGCAAGGGTGGTTATGCAAGACTTCACAGGTGTTCCTGCTGTTGTTGACCTCGCGGCCATGCGAGAAGCGATGAAGGATCTAGGGGGAGACCCAAAGAAAATTAATCCTCTCTCGCCAGTGGATCTTGTTATTGATCACTCCGTAATGGTGGAGCACTTTGGGAGTCCAGACTCTTATATTAAAAACGTTGAAATTGAGTATGAAAGAAATATGGAGCGCTACAAGTTTCTAAAATGGGGACAGCAGGCGTTTAAAAACTTTCGCGTGGTTCCTCCAGGGACAGGAATTATTCACCAAGTGAATCTTGAGTATCTTGCCGACGTTGTTTGGACGAAAGATGAAGCAGGGGAAACTCGGGCTTATCCTGATACTTGTGTTGGTACCGATTCTCACACCACAATGATCAATGGCCTCTCGGTTCTTGGTTGGGGTGTTGGTGGTATTGAAGCCGAAGCGGCCATGCTGGGGCAACCGGTTACGATGATGATCCCTGAGGTTGTGGGCTTTCGCCTAACAGGTAAGCTTCAAGAGGGTGTTACGGCCACAGATTTAGTTTTAAATGTTGTTGAAAGACTTCGTGCTCATGGAGTTGTCGGAAAATTTGTCGAATTTTACGGACCAGGGATGAAAGACCTTTCCCTTGCCGATAGAGCGACTCTTGCCAATATGGCCCCTGAGTATGGGGCGACTTGTGGCTTCTTTCCCATTGATGAGAAGACAATTGAATACATGAAATTTTCAGGACGTGATGATCAGACCGTCGCTCTTGTTGAAGCTTATGCTAAGGAGCAGGGGCTTTGGGGTGATGACCAAGAGCCTGTGTTTACTTCCGTTGTAGAGCTTAATATGGATGAAGTTGAGCCTTGTATTTCAGGACCAAAGCGTCCTCAAGATAAGATTCAATTGAGAGAGGCAGCTGCCTCTTTTGAAATGGCCGCTCAGCAAACCTTTAAATATCCTGCAGACTTTGCTTCACAAGAGTATGAGGTAAAAGGCGAGGACTATAAAATGAAAAATGGTAATGTCGTGGTTGCCGCCATTACTTCTTGTACAAATACTTCGAATCCCTCTGTCTTGATTGCTGCGGGTCTTGTAGCCAAAAAGGCCAATGAAATGGGAATGAAAGTTAAGCCCTGGGTGAAGACTTCTCTTGCTCCTGGCTCAAAAGTCGTGACAGACTATTTAGTTGAATCAGGTCTGCAAAAGCACCTTGATGATCTTGGTTTTAATCTTGTGGGTTACGGTTGTACGACTTGTATTGGAAACACGGGGCCACTCCCACCGGCGATCTCACAGTCCATTAACGAAAATGACATTATTGCTACTTCCGTGCTGTCAGGAAATCGTAACTTTGAAGGGCGTATCTCTCCCGATGTGAAGGCCAACTATCTCGCTTCGCCTCCTCTTGTTGTCGCCTATGCTCTGGCCGGTAATATGCTAGTTGACGTCGCTAAAGAATCTCTCGGTGTCGATAAGGATGGCAAAGACGTTTTCTTAAAAGACATCTGGCCTAAGAAATCAGAGATTGATGATCTCGTGCTCAAGCATATCTCTAGAGAGATGTATATGAAGCGCTATTCAAATGTTTTTGAAGGAGATGAGAATTGGGCCAAGGTTAACGCTCCAACTGGTGAAATGTACGAGTGGGACAAGTCTTCAACCTATATTCAAAATCCGCCTTTCTTTAATCAAATGAAAGATGGAATCAAAGAGAGTTATGAGGTTAAAGAAGCACGAATTCTTGCTCTCATGGGAGACTCTGTAACAACAGATCATATCTCACCCGCTGGATCAATTGCCAAGGGAAGCCCAGCAGCTGACTACCTCACTGAAAATGGAGTGGAGAGAAAAGACTGGAACTCCTATGGATCGCGAAGAGGGAATCATGAAGTGATGATGAGAGGGACATTTGCGAATATTAGAATTCGCAATGAAATGGTTCCCGGTGTTGAAGGCGGTTACACCAAGCATATTGAATCCGGTGAACAGCTTCCTATCTACACGGCAGCGATGAAATACGTCGATGAGGGCAGAGAGCTTGTTGTCATCGGTGGTAAAGAGTACGGCACAGGATCAAGTCGTGACTGGGCAGCTAAAGGAACTTTTCTTCAAGGAGTGAAGGCCGTTGTCGTGGAGTCTTTTGAACGAATTCACAGATCAAATCTTATTGGAATGGGCGTTCTTCCTCTTCAGTTTAAAGAGGGGGAATCACGAAAGACCTATAACTTAACAGGGGAAGAGATTATCTCCATTAAAGCAGTTGGAGATCTGAAACCTCGCCAAGAGTTTCAAATGGAAATTTCTTATCCAGATGGAACAACAAAGACGGCTTCTTTAAAGTCTCGTCTCGATACAGAGGATGAACTCAGTTACTTTAAGAATGGAGGAATTCTCCAGTATACAATTAGAAATCTAATGTAAGAGAAAAGCTCCACTTCGGTGGAGCTTTTTTTTAGCCAATTTTTCTCTGGTCGCCATCAATTCTTTTGATAATTCTCTCTATCTTTATCTTCTTCGTCGTTTCAGGAGAATAGCCATGACTGATGGTGTAGCCCTTTTGGGTAAGGAACTCCTCAAGGCTTAGCCACTGCTGATAGTCATTGCCCCTTGGTTTTATTGTTTTTTCAATAGAGCAGATTGTTATGATTTGAGAGTCTTCTCCTTTTTGAATCCTTTTTAAGGAAATAAAATAAAAGAGTAAAACTGTGAAGCAAAAGCTCGCGCCAAAAGAAGTGTGGAGGTTCCAGCTAAGAAATGTTTTAAAAGATGCTGTTAAAGTGAGCGTTAAGAAGAGCTGCATATAGAAGATCTCAAAGCTATACACATAGGCTTTAATATTAAGAGTATCACTTATCTTAAATTTAGATGAATAAAGAATGACTGTAGCAAAGCCAATCAGGCTGGTCACAAAACTCAGTCCGATTTCAGGATGACTTTCCATGAAAATGATTGAAGAGGTTCCTTGGATGATATTTCCAAAGAGTCCTAAAATAGGAATAACTCCCATAAGAAAGAAGGCGTAAAAGCCAAAATAGCGAGCTTCAAAGTGATGAAACTTATTGAGGTGTCTAAAAATAAGTAAGCAGCTAAAGAAGAGAATCGTTGGAAGTGAGGAGGGAAGAAAATAGGGAGAGTCACTATAGTGGCCACTTCCAAGAGAGAGGAGATTGATGACTTGGCATAGGGCAAGGCCCCAGTAAAAGAAAAATTTTGTGGCTTTTTTAGTGCTATCGAGGAGCGCCAGGGCGAAGAGAAAAGAGATACTGGTTCCAAGGGTCATGACGGGCGAGCTTGTGATTAGTTCACTAAATATATTTGAGCCGAAGACGATCCCATTGAGGAGAACGGTTGAGGCAATGGCAACACGAAGAGCGAATTGAATAAAGGAGCCTTCCATCTTGTGATTCCTAAGCTTAAATTTTCAAACCTATTATTTCATTTTTTGAAAATATTATGAGAATGATATTTAATTATCGGTTTTTTGTGAAGAAATTCAAGGGTTTAGACTAATGACTCTAAACATTTTAATTTAACAATTTCTTAAGAGAATTAAAGACACCGCCCAGAAAATAAGCATTCTGAGCGGTAGGAGATCTATAATTTGGGGAGCTTAGGAGCTTTGAGGTTAGGGCGACCTTGGTTGAGGTTGACCTTTAAGGGCGGATTCTTAACTCGTAACTTAAGTGCCTCTTTAACCGCTCTTTCAAGTTGGGCATCTCGACCTTGCGCCCAATCCTTAGGAGTATTTTCAACTTCAATGTCGGGATCCGTCCCATAGTTTTCAACGTTGTAGCCAACGTCTTTAAACCAGAAACTAAATTCGGGTTGACTCGTAATTGTTCCATCATTGAGAGGGTGGCGCGGCCAAATCCCAACGACACCACCCCAAGTTCTCTTTCCAATGAGAGGACCAATATTCATGAGTTTAAAGGAGTGAGAAAAGATGTCGCCATCGGAGCCTGCATGCTCATTAGTGAGGGCAACAATAGGTCCGTTTATGGCGTAGGCCGGATAGGGCTCGATATCCATGTAACGGGTTTTATCAAATCCAACCGTTTTTTGAGCAAGAATTTTAAGAAGGTGCTGACTGACATGACCGCCGCCATTATAGCGGACATCAACGATAAGTCCCTCTTTAGTGCATTCAGAGAGGAAGTTACGATAGAATTCACTATAACCATGAATCCCCATATCCGGTACGTGCAGGTAGCCCACTTTTCCCTTTGAAAGTTTATGGACAAGTTCTTTGTTGTGATTAACCCAATCACGGTAGCGTGTAAGATTTGAGTGGCGCAGAGGCGTTACCGCCAGTACTTCAACTTTTGACTGTCCTTTTCGTTTTACCGTGAGAGAAATTTTTTGGTTGTTCATCCCCTCTAAAACTTCGTCAAGATCAGTTGCTGATTGAAATCCACGACCAGCAGCGCCTAATATCTTATCGCCTTCTTTTAAGGAGTTGCCAGGAGCCTTTAGAGGAGAGGAAGCAGATTTAATCCAAGAGTCACCTGAAGCAAGATTCACAATAGTGAAGCTTTTATCGGCTTTGTTCCACTTGAAGCTCGCTCCAAGGTCTCCATTGGTATTTGAAAAAGGAGTGCGAAAGTAGTCTCCTCCAAATTCATAGCAATGGCTCGTTCCAAGCTCTCCTTGCATTTCCCACATAAGGTCGCTGAACTCACTTCTGGTGTGAACCTTGTTAAGAAGGGGGAGGTAGTTGTGATAGACCTTTTGCCAGTCTATTTTATTCATATCACTCGCCCAAAAATGCTCTCGTTGAAGAACCCAAGCTTCACGATACATCTGTAACCATTCTTTCTTTGGTTCAAGAGTTAGCTTGATATTATCCAAATTAATAAAGCCATCTTTCTTATTCTGTCCTTCTCCCTCTGGGGCTTTTGCTTCACTTGAAACGAGTCTCAATCCAGAGTCGCTATGGATGAGGACTTTGCTCGTGTCTGTTGTAAGGGAGAAATCGAAGACGTCTTTTTGAAAGACTTCTTTCTTTCTCTCTTTTAAGCAAAAGGTGTAAAGACTTGGCTTAGGAGAAGGCATTCTACCACCTAGGGGGCTGCCATCACTATCACTGATTTGATGCTGAAGAATGTAGAGCTTATCCTCTGCACAAGCGATCTTAAGATAACCTCCAAGGCGTAGAGGAAGGGCGATGACTCTGTCTTCAAGTCCATCCCAATCTATTTTAGTTTCTTCTTCTGCTTCTTTAGTCTTAGTGCTCTTACTTTCTTTCTTCTGATCTTCCTTCTTTTTCTCGTTCTCCTCTTCTTCATCCTCATCATCTTCAAAGTCTTTATAAAGTTCTAGAGGGGAGGGGCAGTCTTTTTCAAGGACGAGCGCATAGAGTCCCATCGCAAAAGGAAAGCCAAGGTCAAAATGAGTTTCATTATAAATGGGGTGAAAATCTCTGACACCGATGAAGAAGAGGTAATCACCACTCGGATCAAATGTTGGGCACAGATCCATCAAAACCGAGCGAAGAAGTTGACGAGACTCTTTCTTCGTATAGTCATAGAGATTGAGGTGGGCACTGGTTCTAGACTCAGGTTCCATAAAGGCAAGGTAGCGTCCACAAGGTGACCAATTAAAGTCCTCGTAATAGCGGAAATTATTTTTCGCAATCATTGTCACTTTTCCGGCAGGAATCGTGACGATAAAGAGTTCATTACGGTTGTTGCTAAGGGCGACAACAGGCTTCTTAGGATTGGTCTTAATTTCTTCAATCTTCCCCCAGTCATTCTTAAGGGCAAGTTTCTTTACCTTTGTTTCCAGGGGATTTTCTTCGTTAGGAGTAAAGAGGACAAGGCCTTCTTCTTTTTCTTCGTTGAGTTCAACGCTGAGAATGTGCTGAGTTTTATCTTTCTGGACAAAGGTCGGCAGCTTGTAGCGATGATGATCGTGACCAAGGCGAATTGGTGCTTCTGTCCATGGGCGACGAGTAAAGAGCTGGCCCCTTGTGATAAAGGCAAGTTGATGGCCATTGGAGCTTGGGCTAGCTTCTTGTAAAAAGTCCTCAGCATCTTCGAGGCGCTTGGTACTTTGGTTAAAACTTGAAGGAACATGGATATCAATGAGGACACCTTTCGCCTTAGGCTCGGAGATTTCTTTTGTATAAATATCGCCACCCGCCTGAAAAACGAGAGTGCCTTCATTAATATGAAATTTTCTGACGTAGTAGAGCTCTTGATGAGTTTCTCTTCTAAGGGATCTTCCAGAGCTTAGCGCAGAGTAAACATTGCCCGTTCCTTCGTGATCAGAAATAAAGTAAACCCTCTCTTCATAAACCTGAGGATTGGCAAGGTTGCTTTGAAGCTTAGGCAGAAAGGGCTTAAAATTAGCGTCCTTTTTGAGGTTTATCCAGAGAGTTCCAGCGGTTCCCCCACGGTAGCGCTTCCAGCGGGCGGGATCACCTAAGTTCTTGCCAAGAATGCGAATCCCTTTTTCTTGAACAAGCGTTGTTGCTTGACCCAGATTAAGAGGACTAATTTCACGAGACTCAATATTGAGCTTATAAAGGTAGGTTACTCTTTGACTAAAAGCTTCAAAACAAGAGGAAAACACTATTGTCTTATTATCTAACCAAGGGCCAAGACTTCTCACACCTTTGTAAGTAAGGCGAGAGGGAATTCCCCCAGTGCTAGGAATAATTGAAATATCAAATTGACCCTGATCATTGGTGAGGTAGGCAACAAGGCTGCCGTCTGGACTAATGAGCGGGTTTCTTGAAAGCCCATGAGAATTAGTCAGGCGGCGAGCACTGCCCCCTAAGCGGCTCACACTCCAGATATCGTCGTCCGTATGAAAGTAAATAAAGTCTCCCTTAATTTGAGGGGACTGGAGGTAGGCGTTACTGCAATTGTCTTTTGTGCGGGACATTGAATTTCCTTTCTCAAAAATAGTATTGGAGTAAAAGTATACGTAAGAATCTGGCATAAAAAAATGGCAGATTCGCTAAAAGGTGATTCGTCTAGTCATGTATTAGAGGTCTAAGAGTAAAAGTCGTGTCAATTCTAGCTTTCTCTCACAGCTTTGCTGGCGAAGGTTTGATAGAATGGAGGAGTTGTGCACCCTAGGGGTAGAATTTGACCCTTTTAGAGAGGCTGCCAATACCTTATGATGAAAAGATAGATTTGTTCTTTAAGTGGAGTATTAATGAAGAATTTTATTTTAGTTTTTGCCCTGGCACTGGGCTTTGCAACGACGCCCACAATTCATGCTGAGGCAAGACAGTCTCAATCGCCTGCCGCTAAGGCCAACGCCAAGGAAAAGCTCACAGGTCTTCTTATTCGTGAGCAGCTTAGCCGCTATCATTATACTCAAAAGAAGCTGGACGATAATTTATCAAAACTTGCTTTTGATGAAGTCTTTAAGCGCTTTGATTATGGTCGCCAATTCTTTCTGCAAAAGGACGTCGATAAGCTAGCAAAGTACCGCTACAAACTAGACAATGAACTTATGGAAGGGGAGTACAAGCTCCTTGATGAGATCGTTAAAATTTATCTTGAGAGAATCGATCAACTTAATGCCTATCGAAAAGAAGTCTTTAAAAAGAAATTTTCTTTTAAAGAAGATGAAAGACTTGAACTTGATCCTGAAAAGAGGAAGTTTGCAAAAAGCTTAGATGAGCTAAAAGACCACTGGAGAAAGGTTTATAAACAGTCCGTTCTTAACAATTATATTGCCTCGCTTGAAAGCCAAAAAGAATTAAAAGAGGGAAAGAAGAAAGACAAGAAGAAGGATAAGAAAAAAGGAAAAGAGGAAAAAATTCTCACTGACAAAGAAATGCGCGAAAAGGCCCATAAGTCAGTTAATGAGAAGTACGAAAAATTCTTCGCTCGTCTTAAGAAAGATAAGAGAATGGATCACTTTGAGAAGTACATCAATGCTATAGCTGGCATCTACGATCCTCACACAAACTATTTTCCACCGAAGAGAAAGGAAGATTTTGATATCGATATTTCAGGTCAGCTTGAAGGAATTGGTGCTGTTCTTCAAGAAGACGGTCAATTTATTAAGGTTGTCCGCATTGTTCCAGGGGGAGCAGCGTGGAGACAAAAGGAATTGGAAGTTGACGACATTATCCTCTCAGCTGGAGAAGGTGATGGTGAACCCAAAGACCTTGTAAATCTTAGAGTTGATGAAGCTGTTCGTTACATTAGAGGTAAGAAGGGCACGATTGTTAAGCTGACTGTTAAAAAAGCAGATGGTAGTCGAAAAGTAATTCCTATTGAAAGAGATGTCGTTCAGATTGAGGCAAGTTACGCTAAAGGATCAATCCTTGAACATAAGGACCTTGGAATCAAAGTTGGTTATATTCACGTTCCTAAGTTCTATCGAGACTTTAACAATGCCGAACGTTCTTGTACTCAAGACGTTCTGATGGAGCTAAAGCGCCTTAAAAAGCAAAAGATTGATGGCATGATTCTTGATCTTCGTAATAACGGCGGTGGTGCTCTTACTGATGCTCAAGAAATGTCGGGTCTCTTCATCAAGGAAGGACCTATCGTTCAAATAAGAAAGCATACTGGTGATATCGATGTTCTCAGAGACACTAATGAAAATATTACTTACGATGGCCCACTTATCGTGATGGTGAATCGCTTCAGTGCTTCAGCTTCAGAAATTCTTGCTGGGGCGATGCAAGACTATAAGAGAGCAGTGATTGTGGGGGGCGAAAATACTCACGGTAAAGGAACTGTTCAGGCCATTTTAGAAGTAACTCCTAGTCGCCTGTGGATGGGAATGAGTGAACCTCTTGGGGCTATGAAAATGACCATTCAGAAATTCTACAGAATTACTGGGGTTTCGACTCAGTTTAAAGGTGTGACTCCTGACATTATCCTCCCTGATCCAATGGGCTATGCTGATAATAGAGAGCAAGACCTTGATCATGCAATTCCATGGGATACTGTCGAGGCTCAAAAATACGATGAATGGAAGCAATTTTCCTACAATCTTAATGGGCTGATTAAAGCCAGTAAGAAGAGAGTGGCGAAGAGCGATGAATTTAAGAAGATCATTGATAGCGTCGATTATCTGAGAAAGAGAAAAGATGATACTTTGGTAAGTCTTAACCTTAAGAAAGTCTTAAAAGAGGATGAAGAAAGTAAAAAAATGACGGACTCTTTTAAGATAGAAAAGGAAAATAAAAAGATTGTTGTGTCTCACTTTGAAGAGAGTTTGATGGCCCATGAAAAGGTCGAAAAAGCCGATCTTAAACGTTGGAAGAAAGACTTTGAACAGCGTAAAGAAGATTGGGTTAAAACACTGACAAAAGACCCAATGATTGGAGAGACTCTCTTTATCATGAATGACATTGTTCATGATATGAAAGCTAAGAAACTCACGAAAGCTAAGTAGAATGAAAGATCTCATTGATAACACAGAAATAGAAAGGGTCTTGGCAAAGCTAGAGGAGCTAGAAGATGAATCTCTCGCCGTTGAACTTCTCAAGGAGTTTAATGAGGCGACCAGAGATTTTGGTCAGCTCCTCCTTAACCAAGACCAAAGACTCGACCATAAGGAATGGAAGAATCAATGTGACAAAGCCCGCCTACGTGTTGAGGCCGTTGTCACAAGAATTGATGAACTCTAAGGAATAGAGCATGAGTGAAGCTAAGAAGAAAGGTAAGTCAGACGATTGGGACTTTAAAGTCAGTGATGAGCATCTTGAACAGGTGCAAATTAAGAAATCGCAGGTGAAGGCAGCTGATTCAGCTAATCTCTTAAAGAAAAAAGGAACTGGCACTCCGAAAAAGAAGCGAGAGCTTCAAGTTGAAACGAAGAAGAAGAAAAAGATGACAAGAGCTGCCATTGCCCGAAGAGATATTGCTCTTCAGCAGCAGGCTGAAATCATTCATCCCGGTCTCATCACCCGCACACTTGCCTCCCTCATTGATCTTGGTTTTCTTGGTGGTCTCTATTTTGGAGGAACACTTCTTACCCCGATCATGAATCAGCACTATGTTAAGTTCCTAAGAGAGAAGGGGATTAATCAAACATTAGATCCTGCTCTTCTTAATATGATTCTTGCTGGGGCTTTTACTTTTGTTGCGGCCCTTCTTCTTATTTATATTCCAGCCTTTCTCTATTTTAAAACTCCTGGAAAGATGATGATGAATATTCGTATTGGTCATCCTGTTATTGGGGAGCGGCCTAGTCGTTTTATGGTTTTTTTGCGGGAGTTGGTTTTTAAGCCTTTGTCTGTGGTTTCGGTTTTGGGGGTTCTTATTGGGATTAAGAATGATGATAATCGATGTTTACACGACTTCATCTGCCGAACAGCCCTCTTCGTCGACGATTGAAACTGACCCCTTTAAATGGATCTAGACCACATTAAAGATCCGAGGCCTTCGAACCCCCTCAATAATCTGATTATGATAAATCGCATAGATCGCCAAAAAATCTAACAGTCGATCTATGCGCTTGGTCGTGCACCATGTCCGCCTTGCCATACGCTTAATATTATCTCGAATCATGGCAGCCGTTTGGTTCAAAGAAAACAGCGGATCAAAGCCCCCCTTTTTCATCTCACCTTGCCCGACAACAGCAGCTGCTCGTCCCTTAAATTGAAGATGTTCAGCGTCCTTAAAGTGTCTCCTCAACACTCCAGGATAGTGAGTGGACTCATCTGAAGAAAAGCAACACTTTGGATGAGCAACCTGTTCAATCTGTTTAAAAAGAGATTCGAGAACCTTTCTTCTTTGGCACTTTCTCTTGCCATACTTCTTCACACTAATATGCGCTAAAGTGCCCTTTGCTGCTATCACACCCACATCAAAGGCTAAGATCTTTCTCGTGCACTTCTCAACAGCAAGAGGAATTGTCAGAGGCTTAAGCTTCGTGTGTTCAAAGCTTTCCATCTCATCAAAAACAATCTCACACACGTTACTTGTATCTTCTCGCATCTGCTCAAGATTCTTTCGCGCGCACTTTGCAAAGGGTGCCACTCTTCTTGCGATGGTCTTCTTGTTAACCCCAATAATTTCAGCGATCGCGCGTTCCGATG
>Ga0208203_1000264_pt1 | contig 25071 bp, 21 predicted proteins | sample DeeseametaMP2914_FD_184167 | JGI IMG/M metagenome (GOLD analysis project Ga0208203, IMG submission 184167) | Marine microbial communities from the Deep Atlantic Ocean - MP2914 (SPAdes) | ecosystem: Environmental > Aquatic > Marine > Oceanic | place: West of Santa Cruz de la Palma, Atlantic Ocean...
AGCAGACCTAGAACGTGTATTGGCGGATCGTAAAGATGCTGACCCGAAAAGCAGCTACACCGCTAGCCTTTATAACAAAGGTATCAAGCGTATAGCGCAAAAAGTAGGTGAAGAAGGCGTAGAAACGGCGCTTGCTGCCACGGTACACGACAAAGAAGAGCTTAAAAACGAAGCCGCGGATTTGTTGTATCACCTAACCGTACTGCTTCAGGCCAGTGATATGTCGTTAAACGATGCGCTGAATGTGCTGCGCGAGCGTCATAAATAATTCGTCATACGAATAATTTATTAAGATAAAATGCCCTTATCGCTTCATGCTTTAAGGGTATTTTTTCGCAAGTGTATCAGAATTGGCGCTTATTTCTGTGCCTACATAAGGCATATTTTCGCCAGCCATTCGTTAAAAAGCGATGACCCAAACTAAACCAGCACGGCTCTCTCGTTTATAGTACATCGCTTTCATTCATTTGTAGGCGCTCCACATGCATAAGTTTAGCTTATCACTAATGACCGCCAGCACACCATTCTTAGCATGCGCTTTTGGCTTGTTAGAAGTAGGACCATCCCCCTCTAGTACATTAGTGTTCTTGGTAATAACATGGCTCTGGCCGTTTTCATTTCGCCTTACTTCCCGCGCCTCCTCATTGCCACTCCTCGTGTTTTTAGAAGTCACTTTTATAACTGTATTTTGTATCGTTCCCTTCATACCAGCCCCACCCATCGTGTTATAGAACCTTAGTGTGGCGAATTTCCCTTTACTAAACCAACGATAAAAACTAACGTATAAAATAAGCTGAACTTATAGTAGAGCAATCATGGATAAGCGATTAAAGTGGCTGAACAATTTGCTTTGTTTTGAAGTAGCCGCACGCAACGAAAGTTATAGTAAAGCCGCTGAAGAACTTCATATATCGCAAGCGGCAGTCAGTCAGCATATGCGTCAACTAGAAGCTAATTTGGGTATTAGCCTATTTCGCAGACAAGGCCGAAAAATGTTATTAACCGCACCGGGTCGTACACTTCTAGCGTCGTGTAAAAATGGGTTTAGCGAAATCATTAACGGCCTAAACCAAGTGCAAGAAGAGCCCATAGAAGGCAGCTTAACCATAAGTTCAACGCAAGCGTTTTGCGCGCTGTGGCTTATGCCTAATTTATTCGCGTTTTTTAACCTATTCCCCGATATAAACGTTAACATTCAAGCATCTAACCGCATTGAAAACCTTCACGATGGCAATATTGATGTTGCCATTCGTTTTAGCACGTCAACAACGTCATTGCTTGATGACACGCTTGTTGTAGAAAAGTTTGCTGAGGACGGCGTAATACCGGCCTGCTCTCCTGAGTTTCAGTCTAAAATGCAACTTAAGACAGTCAAGGATTTACTAAACGCGCGGTTGCTTTCGTTGGCCTGTGAAGAAAAAGCAAACTGGGAAAATTATTTCGAAAACGACAAAATAGATTTGTCTAACACCGTGCTAAATAAAACAACAGTATCTTCCAGTGACCTTGCCCTAAGCGCAGCGTTGGCTGGTCAAGGGGTGATGCTGGCAGGTGATTTTATGATAAGACAATATCTAAATTCTGGGCAATTAGTTATACCGGTGGCAAAACCTCACCCTGTCCGCTGGAAGTATCACTTTGTATATTTGAAAAACTCCCCAAAACAGCAACGCATTGCTCATTTTTGCGATTGGCTAAAAAAACAAATGACCGCCAATGAGGTTAAACTGTCGAGCAAAGAGCTACATTACCTCGTTACACATTAAGGGAAGCGAAAGCTTCCCGCTGTTCTAAGCATTAGATTAGCTTGGATCTCGTTTTTACTGGCTCTTTCTATAAGTAGCACTCGACTTAAGACAGACATCACTCGACACAAGACAGGCATATGCGTTTAATCAAATCTGGCACGCTCGGCACAAGACAGACATATGCGTTTAATCAAATCTGGCACTTTGACAGGCAAGATTAGTAGCACACGATGGCTGTTTTTTTAGTTGGTCTATCACTAGCTGCGAGATAAGTGCCTGTCTTGTTAATGCGCTAGATTAGTAAGCCGCGTTAGAAAATGCCCCCATAGCTATTTGCTTTAGGGCATATCTCCTATTTAACGCTCTATTTCTCGCACCACCTGCCCATAGGCCAATAGGGCGAATAACCCAGTTCCGCCCACAATATTTCCCATCAAGGTTGCGCCAATTAAAGCGACAGTTTCAGCAGCACTAATGTGCCCTTGAAGCACTAGTAAAAAGAGCTCTGTTGAACCCGCTATTACGTGGGTAAAGTTACCTATGGCGATAAGGTACGTGAAAATGACAATCATCAACACTTGAGAATGTTTCACCGATGGCTTCATCCACACAATAGCGGCAATAATAAAGCCTGAGGTTATGCCATAAGAAAACGCTTCTGAAGCACTGAGCTCGGCGTAGTGTTTGGAAATGGCTGTCATTCCCTCCACCAGCTCGGGAGGGACAGCTTGTAAGGTGTAGCTGAATACCGCGGCCAAAAATGTACCCACCATATTAGCAGCAAACACAATTAACCATAACCTTGCTATGCACAGCGTCATATTCACAGAAGGTTTACTAAGAAGCGGTAAGATGACAGACAAGGTATTTTCAGTAAATAGCTGAAGCCGACCAACAATCACCAAAACAAAACCAACGGTATAGCCTAAATTTTCTATTACGAACTGGTATTGGGAATCTTCAAATAGGTGATGCAAGATCCCTTCAGCTAAAATGGAAAGAGATATGCCGATACCCGCTGCTACGCCTGACCACCATAAAGACATCACGGGACGCTGAAGCTCTTCTAATCCCTCGCGATGTACAATGGCATAAAGAGAAACTGAATTTAAGCTTTGGTTGTCCCTTACATCTTGTTCTTCGGTGTGACTTAATGCCACATCTTTTTCTCTATCTTTTGACTGCTGCGATTTTTCAGTCATCAAATGCCTCCAGCATAGTCCAATAGACTCACGTCCTACGTTAAATCACTAAGAAATTGGTACGTGTTGCACCTGGTATTTCGGTCACTTTAATATCTGTTGCTTGACGAATAGACAGTCACACAAAATAACCTCGACTCAAGACAGGCATATGTATTCATATCAGTCATTGTGACAGGCAAGATTAGTAATATACGGTGACTGTCTTGTTTTGAGTTTTGTATTGAATTGCTTCGATAATACCGAGGACCATCGCAATTGCGGTACGATAAAAAGCCTCTAAACCATTAAGGCTAAGGGAGTTTGTGCGTTTATGCTGAATATTTATTTAATAAAAAGAGCCCATTAAGAGAACTGAAGAGATTGGTTCAATTGGCCTCTAGAAGACCCCGTGGTTTAGTGTTCATTATGAAAGGCTATGCACATTTTTTATGTTCGAGTATGCTAACACTAACTGAAGTTGAGAATTGTGTTTCAATGGTATTGACCATCAGTTGCCAGCTAACTTCAGTTAAGCCCGCTCGTGTAAGAATAGGTTCACTATTAGCCGAAATAGAACCTGGTTTATCTTGCCGTATACTCCTACCAGTATCATCCACCAGTTGAAGATAATCTTTTAATTCAAAGCGTAACCCTATGTGAGTACGTTCTCGCGAGCCAATAAAAGGCATCAGTTTTTTAGGTTGAACATTATTTTTCACGGCTTTAATGCGACGCTTTATACTCGTATGTGGTGATGTTTCGAGCGTTTTCGCTACACCAGCTCGAATAGGATTCAAGTCTACATAGGCCATGCAGGCTAGAAGGGCTGCTTCATCAAGTAAAGCCTGAGATTTGAACCTGCCCTCCCAAAAGTGCCCGGTACATTCATCTTCCTTATTCGCCATACGAGCTATGTACTCGTTGAGCAAACGCATAAACCAACTGATGCTATAAAGTCGCTGGCGATAAACCTTCACTAAAGCTTCTACGCTCTTCAACTCTGCTTCCGACAAGGTATGGCGTTGCTTGGTGTCTACATAGCGACGACTGAGTACCGTCCCCTTGTGAAACCTATGCCAACGTGCAAGTACTTCATCATTATTCAGTGCTAGAGCTTTGGCCTTGTTTACGTGCAGTACTAAGTGCGTATGATTACTCATAATAGCAAATGCACAAATATCGATAGCAAAAGAAGTGGACAGTTTTAGCGCCCTATCTTCAATAACTTGGCGCCTATGCTCGTAGCATTTACCAGTCAACTCATCTACCCCACACAAATATGCACGGCGAACACACCGCGAGACACAATGATAATAGGGCGTGCTTTCTAAACAAATAAGGGATTTACGTGGCTGTGGCATAACAATAAAACATTCTTTAATAGTCTCACTATTGTGCACAGTGTTGAAATAACTGGTACTGGCCGAAGGGCTAGAATAGATATTACTTTTAATCAAATTTTATAAGAGACACGAGAAGTGCCTGTCACGTTAATGCTGTGCCTGTCTCGAAACAAGTGCCGCGAGAAGTGCCTGTCACGTCAATGCCGCCCGAGAAAAGTGGTGCCTGTCTCGTTAATGGTCTCGTTAATGCGCTTCAATGCGTCAATGCTGTCATGAAAAACAGCAGTCCAGCGCGTTTGAAACTCATTTAAACGCAAACAATTCAAACACTTCATTATCTCTTATTCCATCTAAGTTTAATCCTTAACTGCCTGTCTAATGTATACTTTAGTCGTACCCTAAAAAGCAAATAGTTAAATACACCTGCCTACCTATATAACGATAAAGGGTGATCGCTAAAGACATAAACTCAGGAACACACATGAAACTATTCCCGATCTCGGCCCTTGCTGGCGCCGTTATATTTTCTCTTCCTAACTCGTTGTCAGCACAAGAAGCTAACTCCGAGATAGCAGATACCTTTTCTGAAGACGCAGAACAAATTGTAATTTTAGGTAGCCGCCGCCCAGGACGCTCGGTGGTAGAAAGCAATGTACCTATTGACCTTATCGGCGAAGACACGTTGCAAGCTGGCGGTTTTACAGATATAAGCCGTCAACTCCAAAACGTGGTCCCCAGCTTTAACTACTACCAGCCATCACTCGTAGACGGTACTGAACACATTAAGCCAGCCTCTTTAAGAGGACTAGCGCCAGACCAAACGCTAGTGCTACTCAATGGGCGCAGATTCCACTCTAGCGCCATTCTTAATTTAAATGGCACGGCTGGCAGAGGCTCTGTGTCTGTCGATTTAAATGCCATTCCTTCTGCTGCCATTAAACGCGTAGAAATTTTGCGCGATGGCGCAGCTGCACAGTATGGCTCAGACGCCATTGCCGGTGTTATCAACATCATTACAAAGGATGACAGCGAAGGTGGTGCTATCAGCGTTTCTGGTGGAAGTTATTACACCACAGTAGATGGCGTACCAGAACTTGTCGGTGTCCAAGTGGACGACACTGGCGCAGTAGTAGGAAATGGCAGTAGCCGTGTTGCTGGGGTTTATGGTGATGATATTAGCCGCAACGACGGTGAAAATTACACGATTTCCGGCAATTGGGGCTTGCAGTTAAGCAGCGATGGCTATGTGAATATCAGCGCTGAATACGCGCACGCAAACAGAACAAGTCGCGGTGGATACGACGATGGCGATACTTACCCTAAAAACGAAGATGGTAGTTTTGATTTAAGAGAAATAGATGCTGATCGCGACCGATTTTATTATGGCCTCCCCGAAACAGAGAGCTATACCCTGTTAGGTAGCGCTGGTTATGTTTTCAACAACGGAATTGAAGCTTACTCAACGGTAACTTTTCAAGACAAAGATAGCCTTTCTGGCGCGTTTTACCGGGAGGCATCTGATGAAGCCTTGCTAATTCAGGAAATCTACCCGGATGGATTTACCCCACGAATATTAGCAGAAATTAAAGACTATTCCGTACTCGCAGGCATTAAGGGCAGTGCTGATATTTGGGATTATAATGCCAGTGTGGTAACCGGCAAAAATACCGTTGACTATACAACCAGCAATACCGCGAATGCGACTTACTTGTTAGATACACCCACTCGCTTTTATGGCGGTGAGTTAGCAAGCACTCAAACAACCTTAAGTTTTGATGCTTCTCGCTATATCGACCTTGATAGCCTCTATTCGCCTATCTCCTTTGCTATGGGTATTGAGTACCGCCAAGACGCTTTCCAAATTACCGCAGGGGATGAGGAGGCGTACACTAACCGTCAAATGACAGACGAAAGTGGCAACCCCATATTTGATGAGAGCGGAAACCCTGTTTACCCCACTAACAGTCTTTTTGCACAGGGCGCTATTTACTTCTCTGATGCTGCTGAGGTGGACGAAGACAGGCACGCGTACGCATTTTATGTTGATGTAGATAGCGATATCACAGAGGCATGGAATATTGCGTTAGCAGGCCGCTTTGAGGATTACTCGGATTTTGGTACCACGCTTAACGGCAAAATAGCAACGCGTTATACCTTTAATGACGATTTCGCATTGCGAGGCTCAATTAGCTCGGGCTTTAGAGCACCATCTCTACAGCAGCAATTCTACACTTCAATTTCAACAAACTTTGTGGATGGCGTAGCCTATGAAGTAGGAACCATAGCGTCAACTAGTGCCGCGGCCGTTGCCCTAGGCGGGGAACAGCTGGATGCGGAAGAGTCGACTAACTACTCCATTGGCTTTACTTGGACAGTCACAGATAAGTTAAACATAACGGCCGATGCATATCGCATTGAAATAGACGATCGCATTGTGCTTTCAGAAACGCTAGGAGACAGTGACGATGAAGCGGTTATTGTGCAACAGGTGTTTGCCGACAATAATATCGAAGGCGTAGGCGCTGTTCGCTTTTTCATGAACGGTGTTAACAGCGTAACTGAAGGCGTTGATGTAGTGGCTAACTATACGGCAGGTACAGTGCTAAATGGCGATTTAAGCTTAAGCCTAGGCGCTAACTATAACAACACCGATGTGAGTGATGTGGTTGCCACGGCAGGGCCTAGCGATTTATTTGAACCTGATCAACTCTTTGCACGAAGAGAAAGAGAACGGCTAGAAAATGCAGCGCCAGAAGTTAAAGCTAACCTTACTGCCAATTGGCGCGGCGACGCGTTATCACTTATGTTCAGAACGAACTACTATGGTGAAGTCACTCAACCTGGTACGACTCAAGAAGGAGATGTCACCGTAGACGCCGCATTTATTGTTGATGTGGAAGCAGGTTATCTGTTTACCGACAATCTAGAAGGCAAAGTGGGCGTTAACAATTTACTCGACAAATATCCAGAGTCAGCGGTGATTACCGATCAGCCCAATCCAGGTCAGTTTGATTACATCATTCCATTCCCTAACTTTTCGCCTTACGGTTTCCAAGGCCGTTACGCTTATGCCAAAGTAACCTACTCTTTTTAAATAAAGCGTTAAAGGCATAAAAAAGCCCCGCGCGAAAAATGATTAGCGTGGGGCTTTATTATCATTGTGCGATAGCGTTATTTATAGGCCGAAATGAATAAGCACCAAGTTTGCAATGGCAGCCATAAGCATAGAAGCAAATGTAAGCATCATGCCCGCGATACGTTGCCAACTTGCACCAGCGTGTTGACGCAAACCATAGGCATGCAATACTCGCCCAAATAACAATGCGGCTGCTAATCCATGGACTATCCATCCCTGCCCCGTATTCGCTTCAAAGCAAGCAATCATTATAAGGGTAATAGGTACGTATTCACTAAAGTTGCCATGAGCTCTAGTTAAGCGTTTTAGATCTTCATTTCCCCCGTCTCCCAAGCTGATTTGGGCTGACCGCCGTACGCCAATGACAAGAAACGACAGGTATATGTAGCATATTCCCAATAAGCTTACATAGAAGGCCGTAATAGGTAACACCATTTAGCTACTCCAATTAGTCTTTTTATCTTTTATGATTAAACGTTATTCAAGTCCCACTTACAAGTAACAAAAAAGGCCGCTAATGCGACCTTCTTCAACTTCATTACCCGTTAGCCGAGACGTTTGGCCAACTCAGCGCTAACTTCGTCTACTGGGCGTGTGCCGTCTAACTTATGATATTCACAGTTACCGGCTTCTGCCTCTGCGCTGTAATAATTAACCAGCGGCTTCGTTTGCTCATGGTATATAGCAAGACGTTTACGCACCGTTTCTTCTTTATCATCATCACGAATGATTAAGTCTTCACCGCTAACGTCATCTTTGCCTTCTTCTTTAGGCGGGTTGTACACTACATGATACACACGGCCTGACGCTGGGTGAACACGACGTCCGCCCATACGCTCAACTATAACGTCGTCAGGCACGTCAAATTCGATACAGTGATCCACTTTAACGCCTGCCTCTTTCATGGCGTCGGCTTGTGGAATTGTACGAGGGAAACCGTCTAGTAAGAAACCGTCTTTGCAGTCATCTTGTGCAATGCGCTCTTTAACCAAGCCAATGATGATATCGTCAGAAACTAACTTACCTTCATCCATAACTTGCTTGGCTTTTAGGCCTAATTCTGTACCCGCTTTAATTGCCGCACGAAGCATATCGCCCGTGGAAATTTGTGGAATACCATATTTGCCCATTAAAAACTGAGCTTGTGTGCCCTTACCCGCGCCAGGAGCGCCGAGAAGAATAATTCGCATGTGTGCGTTCTCCGCTTATGATTTTGAAACTTTTTCACCTTCGGCACTTTACACATTCAACACCACAGTGACAAGTAGAAGGCTACGGCTAATTTTAAACTTAAGACTAATGGCGAATATATGTACAAGTTATATTGCGTATGAACGGGTGTTGTTTTGTTATATTGCGCTCTACGCCAAGCATAAACCCACCATTTTTAATTTACTTAACTAATTAATTTAAATGGATTTTTATAACACTTCCATAAAATAATAATCCACACAAAGAAAAAGCGAGCTATTTGCTCGCTTTTTACTAATCAATTAATGATTACAAGCCTTATTTAGCTAACTTCATTAACAGACTGTTCAGGTTTTGAACAAACGTTGAAGGATCTTTTAAGCTTCCCTGTTCAGACAATGCGGCTTGGTCGAATAATACGCCAACCCACTCGTTGAAAAGTGCCTCATCTTGCGTATCAGCTAGCATTTTAACCAGCGCGTGCTCAGGGTTAAGCTCTAGATGATACTTCACATCAGGTACAGTCTGCCCAGCAGCTTGCATCAACTTCATCATCTGCGTAGTCATGCCATTGTCGTCTGCTACAATACAAGCAGGGGAATCAGTGAGACGGTGAGTAAATTTAACCTCGCCTACCTTATCACCAAGGGCAGTTTTCGCTCGCTCAAGCAAGCCTTCAACTTCTTTTTCAGCTTCTTCTTTCGCTTTCTTAGATTCTTCGTCTTCAAGGTCGCCTAAATCTAAGTTAGCTTTAGCGATAGAAACAAACTGTTTTTCACTGAATTCAGTAAGGTGAGACATCAACCATTCGTCGATACGCTCGCCCATTAACAGAACTTCAATGCCTTTCTTGCGGAAGATTTCCAAGTGAGGGCTAGACTTCGCTGCCTGCAAGCTGTCTGCGGTCACGTAGTAAATCTTATCCTGACCTTCTTTCATACGCTCGATGTAATCAGCAAGAGATACTGTTTGCGCATCAGAATCAGCGTGCGTTGATGAGAAACGTAGTAGGCCTGCAATTTTCTCACGGTTACTAAAGTCTTCCGCTGGGCCTTCTTTTAGCACATTACCAAATTCATTCCAGAATGACTGATACTTTTCAGCATCATTTTTCGCCATTTTCTCAAGCATCTGAAGCACACGCTTAGTACAACCTTGGCGAAGGGTCTGGGTAATTTTGTTGTCTTGAAGAATTTCACGAGAAACGTTTAGCGGTAAATCGTTACTATCAAGTAACCCTTTCACAAAACGCAGGTATGTTGGCATGAACTGCTCTGCGTCATCCATAATGAATACGCGTTGCACATACAACTTTAAGCCATGATTCTGGTCACGGTTCCACATATCAAATGGCGCTTTTGAAGGAATATACAATAAGCTAGTGTATTCCGTTTTACCTTCTACTTTATTGTGCGCCCATGCTAGAGGATCGGTAAAATCGTGTGAAATGTGCTTGTAGAATTCATTGTATTCTTCATCTGAAATATCAGATTTTTCACGAGTCCACAGGGCCGTTGCCTTGTTAACAACTTCCCATTCACCTGGCTGAGCTTCAATCTTCTCGCCATCAGGGCCTTCGCTTTCAGGCACTTCGTCTTTCCACATCTGTACTGGGATGCTGATGTGATCAGAATACTTACTAATAATGGAACGCAGACGCCAAGCATCAGCAAACTCTTTTTCGTCTTCACGTAGGTGAAGCACAATTTCAGTACCGCGTGTGGGCTTGTTAATTTCGGCGATGGTGAATTCACCTTCCCCTTCAGATACCCATTCAATGGCTTCTGCTGCATCAGTGCCAGCAGCACGAGTACGAACCGTCACCTTATCCGCTACAATAAATGCCGAGTAAAAACCAACACCAAATTGGCCGATAAGTTGAGAGTCTTTGGCGTTGTCGCCAGAAAGCTTGCTAAAGAAGTCCTTAGTACCAGACTTTGCGATGGTACCTAAGTTAGCGATAACCTCATCTCGGGTCATCCCGATACCATTGTCCGCAATGGTTACCGTGCTAGCTTCTTTATCAACACTAATTTTAACCGCAAGATCGCCGTCATTTTCATAAAGACTGCCGTCTTCCAATGCGCGAAAACGGAGCTTATCTGCTGCGTCAGCGGCATTTGACACTAACTCACGAAGAAAAATTTCTTTATTCGAGTACAAAGAGTGAATCATCAGATGAAGTAACTGCTTTACTTCCGTCTGAAAACCGTGGGTTTCTTTATGGGCTGCTTCAGCCATAATCCAATATCTCCTCGTTGAATGGATCACATTACTCTCAGACAGGTAGGGTCTGTGAGCGTGTTTTTCAACAGTAAAGGTAAAAAATTATGACGAAAAGTGAGTATTAGGTTGCTAAATGAAGGCACTTGAGGGAAAGCTATAACTTTCGGCGCCCTGAAAACGCATGTGTAAGGGTGTTTCCATCAATATATTCTAGCTCCCCACCAACGGGGACCCCATGGGCAATTCGTGACGCATCAATATTGTGACTAGCACACACTTGAGCAATATAGTGTGCTGTGGCCTCCCCTTCCACGGTGGGGTTGGTTGCTAAAATCACTTCGTTAATGCCCCCAGCAGACAGACGCCTCTCAAGCTCATCTAAGCCTATTTCGTTCGGCCCTACACCATCGATAGGCGATAGATGCCCCATCAACACAAAGTATTGGCCTTTGTAGCTCAAGGTTTGCTCAATAGCCAAAACGTCTTGTGGGCTTTCTACAATGCACAGAAGCCCGCTTGCTTCGCGTTCAGGGTGACGGCAAATTTCACACAGTGCATCCTCTGTAAACGTTCTGCAGCGTTCACAATGGTGTATATGCTCCATAGCGTTATGTAAAACATTGCTTAAGTCCAGCGCACCAGTACGATTGCGCTCCAACAGATGAAATGCCATCCGCTGTGCGCTTTTTTGCCCTACACCAGGTAGACAGGTTAAGGCTTGAATGAGTTCGGTAAGTAAAGGGCTAAACTTCATAATGGCTGTATGGATTTGTCACGATTTGAGTGTGCGCAATGGTCGCATTTAACGATGCCCCATTCAACTGATTCGCGTAAGTAAAACCGCGTGAAAGTAATATATTTTAGCCACGTTCAGTTTACATTCATTTTCACGTAACTATAGTTCCTTATCGTTTTACCCCCTATAGCTAGTAGGGCTACCATTTTCTCGAAAAAGGATATTTTATGAAGTTTCGTCGTCCCCTCATGTGTGCCATTGTACTATCAACTTCTCTTACAACCCCTCTTGCGTTAGCTCAAACCGCGCAAATTCATCACGAAGTTAGCCTAGGTATCTCTGATATCAAAGACGCAGACGATAAATTTCTGGGTGTAGGTTACCGCTATTATTTCGATACTGTGAATATGGCTACTCAGCCTTGGGCGATAAGCCCCTACCTTCAGCGCGCTAACAATGCATCGGTAAACTATTTTGCTATCGACGACCTAAACAGTATCAATATAGATGGCGAATGGTTTTATTCTGATACTCTCATAGTGCGTGGTCGCTATGGGAGAATTTCCGACGAAAGGAATTTATCTGATGTTACTCAGCAACGGGTAGGCATCAGTTTGTCCACCTTTGCCAACGACCACTGGGAATACGGTGCAGGTATCGATCTTTTCGATATTGAAGAAGCGTTTTACGCTTATGATGACCCAACAACAAGATATAAAGCTGATGATAACGAACTCAGTTTCAGTATCTTTGCTAGGTATACCAGCTTTGGAGGGACAGCAAAAAGCTTCACGCCAGGGTGGGATATCGCGATGAAAGGCACTCACTTCGACGACGAATTTTCAATTGAAATTGACGCAGATTACTATCTTAAACCCAATTGGAGTGTGGGTGTCGCTGCACTGTATGAAAACCATGACGGCTACAGTTCAGAGAACCTAATCGAATTAGGTACCAACTATTGGTTTAACCCTTATTCATCGCTTAGATTTGGCCTAGGATATGATACCGACGATGGCGATTTAGGTTCTATTACGCTGTTAGGCACTTTCAGGTTTTAATAAGGTTTATTCCGCAGGATTACTTGGCGAAGAAGTCCGTATGGGCTGCTTCGCCACTTTATCGAGCTCGATCTTGTAGGCATTGCCGCCAATGAGCCCTTTGAATTCTTCATCGGTAAATACCAGCGTATTGTTGTCGTAAAAGGTAACGGCCTCTTTTTGTGTAATTAACCCTAAATCTATTCTGTAAATATCGCCTGAGAAAAATCGGTCTGACGGAAAATTCTCGAATAGCCATATTGACGTTGAGTCTAACAATACTAACCTTTTTCTGTCTGGACTGATGGCTGCTGAAGTAATCCAACATAACTTTTCCAATGTCGTACAGGTTTTAAAAGCATCTATCTTTTCAGCATTAAAATTTGCCGCATGATCTCCTACTTTATACACATTTGTAATACCATCAAATGGCGCAGTTCGATTCTTAGTAAATAAGTAGAGGTTGTGGTCAAACTCAATAAAGGCTTCTAAATCAAAGTTCTTTTGGTGAGGTTCTACGGGTGTACCATCCATTTCTGGGTAGGTAAATTTAATAATTTCTGCTTCTGTTGTGTCTGTCTTTATATCTATGGGGTTTTCAATTTTATATATGGTTAACCATCGCCTGTTATTTTCATTGTTGCCGAAATCGCCTAGAAAAAAATGACCAAACTCGTTTTGTGTCATGTCTTCCCAATCGATATTTTTTGCATTGGTTACCGTCACTTCCCTAGCTACTGAACCATCATCATTCAACATATAGAGTTTAGGCCCGTCCCCGCTATCGTTAATGGCCCAAAGACGTAATTTCTTATCAAACTCAATACCCGAAATTTCACGCACCTTTGGGTCAATATCATGCTGCTTTTTGCTATACAAAGAATACGCAGCCCCCACCGTGAACAACATTGCCATGCAAGCTAACAGTAGAGAAATGAGTACAACGGGCTTTTTAATCATGCAAATACACATCCTTGTTTACGCGTGACATTTTCGCGACCATGAATGACTGTCTCAACCCGTGTTGCCAATAAAAAAGCAGTTAAGTTAACGGCGTGTTTACTTAACTGCTTCTGGTACGTATCGGGAACGCTGAGTCTGACTAAAAACCTCTTAAAACGGCATTTTGAAGCCCGGAGGTAAAGGCATGCCTCCAGTCACATCACCCATTTTTTCTTTGCTGGTTTCTTGCACGCGACGTACCGCATCGTTAAATGCTGCGGCAACTAGGTCTTCAACCATATCTTTGTCGTCGTCCATCAAAGAATCGTCAATATCAACACGACGCACGTTGTGATTACAGGTCATTGTCACTTTAACCATACCTGCGCCCGCTTCACCGGTAACCTCTAGGTTCGCTAGGTCGTCTTGTACTTTTTGCATGCGCTCTTGCATTTGCTGCGCCTGCTTCATGATATTACCCATTCCACCTTTAAACATATTTTATCTCGCTTCGTTTTGGTGTTAATTGAAACTGTTATCTCGCCTTTACCGTGTCGGTAACAATAGATGCATCAAACATTGATAACAGCGCTTGAATTTTTTCGTCACTTTCTAAAACTTCATGCGCATAGGCTTCGCGCATTGCTACTATTTCTTGTTGAAGTGAATATGGTGTCTGAGCAGGGTTGCCCAATACTATTTCAATTTCCACCTGTTCACCTAACGTATGGTGTAGTGCATCCAACAATTGTTTTTTGGCACTCTCATTAAGTAAATGCGCCTGACTGTTGTCAATTTCAAGCGTAACCTGACCGTTGTTTTTACTGAAAGAGGCATGCAACACAAGCTGCTTTAATAACCCCGCCAGCGGCATTTGCTCAACCAGGTAGCTCCATTTATCTATTTGACTGGCATGCACCAGTTTTTTACCGTCTTCTAAATACGCCGTTAACTGCCCCTTATACTGCTGAGGCGCTACACCAGTATCACTTGCTTCACTAGGTTGAAGCGGGTCGCTCGACATTTGCGAATCAACGTTATTTTCATTACGCGGCATGTTCGCATGAGGCTCACTCTCGTGAGCAAAAGGCGTATGCGATTGTGACGTTACTAGGTCTTCTTCGGTCTGCACTTGTCTTGATGGTGCCTCTACCTGTGCAGGCTCAGCCATAGACTGAGACGATGGGTTGTCGTCTCCCTTAGACTCTGTTGCCCAAGGTGGCGAATCATCCCCTAAATCTGGTGTATGCGGCGCGTTTTCCTTCGCCACAGGTTCTTGCGCTGCTTGTGTGATGTCTTGCGCGCCATTGCCTCTGCTAAGTCGGTTAAACAAGCCGTCGTCTTTGTCATTTTTGGCGGCTTTCTTGGTACTTTCAGCTGCACTTTCAACTTTTTGCTGCTTTAATTTCTGTCGCAGTGCCAACATATCCGCCGTTGACGTAAGCTGCGCATCGTTATCACCATGCTGAAGGGCTCCGTGTGACGTGTCACTTAAATGCTCAGCATCTGCATTTTTTTCAGTGGCCTCATTGATATGCACAGGCTCTTGATAGCCAAACTCTCCCTCAAACATGCCTGTCTCTTGTGGAGGAAGATCGTCATGATAAGCATCTAACGGCGGCGTATCATTGAACGGTGATTCATCACTTGGCGGCAATGTTTCCGGTGTCAACGCGGGTGATTGAGCTTTAGTAACAGGCTCATCAATTGGCGGTGCTTGTTCTGGCTGTGTTGGGGCGGCACCAGATTCCTCAGGTGTTAACTCAACTGGCTGTGGCTCAACTGGCTGTGTAAGAGTGGTTTCTGACTCTGGCGTTAAAGAGGATTGCTCGTCACTGTGAGAAGCTTGGCGTTGACTGACAGATGAAGATTCCTCGGCTGGCTTTTCAGCTACCACGGCGCTGCTTGCCTCTGAAGCAGTTATTGCAGAGACTGGCGAGTTAAGTTGGGACTTTCCCGTACTGATAATCTCCTCTGTGTCGGAGATGGGTTCGTTCGGTGCAAATGTCATCATTCGCATTAGCGTCATTTCTAACGCACTTCGCCCGTCTAGCGCTAATGGTAAATCTTTACGCCCCTGCAGCGCAATCTGGTAGAACAGTTGCACTTGCTCTGGCGCTATACTTTTCGCCAGTTGAAAAATAGCCTTGGCTGAGGTGGTTTCTAGCTTACATACATCAGGCACCCACTGAGTAAGAGCAATTTGATGTAAGGTGCTGGCTAATTCTCCAAGTACTTGACTGTAATCTGGTGCTTGCTCAGCAATATCCTGCACTAACTGCATAACATCAGTAGGCGTTTTAGTTACCACTGCGTGTAACAACTTCACCAATTGATTTTTATCCATTAGCCCTAGCATGTCGGTAACCACCGACGCGTTCACCGCATTGCCCCCTTGAGCAATAGCTTGGTCGGTAAGGCTTAGTGCGTCACGCATACTGCCTTGTGCTGCACGTGCTAATAGCGCTAACGCTGAAGGTTCAAACGGCAGCGACTCTTCCTGTAAAATATGCGTTAATTGCCCAACTATTTGCTCCCGCGAAAGCGCCTTCAAATTAAACTGAAGACAGCGCGACAAAATAGTAATCGGCAATTTTTGCGGATCGGTGGTTGCTAACAGAAATTTAACGTGCGGAGGTGGCTCTTCAAGCGTTTTCAGCAAGGCGTTGAAGCTATGCTTTGATAGCATATGAACTTCATCGATAAGATACACCTTATAACGGCCGCGGGTTGGCTTATATTGTACGTTATCGAGTAATTCTCGGGTATCTTCAACCTTAGTGCGCGATGCCGCATCTATCTCTAGCAAATCAACATAATTACCATGCTCAATTTCTTTGCAGGTATTACATTGACCACATGGATTCGCACCTTGCCCTTCTTCGCAATTTAAGCTTTTAGAAAAAATTCGAGCAATGGTGGTTTTGCCCACGCCACGGGTACCTGTAAACAGGTACGCATGGTGAAGCCTATCATTATCAAGCGCGTTTGAAATAGCAGAAACGACATGCTCTTGCCCTACCAGTTCACTGAACTTACCTGGGCGCCATTTCCGTGCTAATACCTGATAACTCATTGCCTGTTATTTAATCCTTATTCGCCTTCAAACTCGCATAGACTAAAGCTTTCCACGCCAATTTGGTCAAGTTTTTCACGTCCACCTAAATCGGGTAAATTGATAATAAAGCCAGCATGCTCCACCTCTCCACCTAAACGGCGAATTAGCTTTGCTGAAGCGGCAATGGTGCCACCTGTTGCGAGTAAATCATCAATAAGAAGTACTTTGTCGCCAGGTTGAATGGCGTCTTTGTGTATCTCTAAAGTATCAGTACCGTATTCCAATTCATAACATTCACTCACCACTTCGCGAGGGAGTTTATTTGGCTTTCTTACAGGCACAAACCCAATGCCCATTTCTATGGCAAGAGGCGCACCAAATAAAAAGCCGCGAGCTTCGGTACCTGCAACTTTATTGAAACCCATGCCTTGATATTTTTCTAAAAGCAGGGAAATACAGCTGCTAAACGCTTTATGATCTTCTAAAACGCTTGTTACATCTCTAAATAAAATACCTGGCTTTGGATAGTCAGGTACGGTTTTTACTACTGATTTTATATATTCTGCAGTCACAATAATGCCTTGATTGTCTGCGTTATAACCAGAAGGTAAACCAGCCGCAGATGATATGCATCAGCGGGAACGCAAGTAAAGTTACTAATGAAGCGAGAAAGTACCACTTGTTGTAGACTTCTTTGAAATCTGAATTGTCAGCCATTTGCACTACCTAAACAATTTATGGAACCAAAAAATGGTGGTAAATGTTAATCGAAAGCACGCGCGATTGATAGCGTTAATCCAATCAAACGCTCACTTTCAGTACAAATTTTTAGGATCTTTTGAAGAAAGATTAAGCTTTGGTAAACAAAACCGTTTTTTGTAGTAAATCTGAAACGGTTTGATGTAAGCCATTCAGTAAATTTTGTGTCGGTATTTGCGGCAATTGTTCACAAAGTAGCTGCGCTAGTTGGGATAAAGCCACACCATCTTCATATTGTATTATGGTGTTTAGCATACCGGCCGTTACCGAGTTAACCAAGGTAAACTGCACTTCATCCTGAACATCACGATAAACAAGATAATAGTTACGTTCCGCAGACGGATGCGCCGGAATAAATTTCGCACCGATAAGATGTACAGGATAAGTATAGGACGCCAAGGTTGCAAGGGGTGAAAAAAACAGTTTATCGGTGTCTTTACAATGCGTTGACGGTAACACAGTGATAGAAGCATGCCGAATACTGACGTCTAACTCAAGCCACTCATAGTGCGCTAACTCCGCTGCAAAGTTGGGTAACGAGAAAGGTAATGCGGGTTCAGTGGCCAAATAGGCGACGAACTCCTTACTTATTTCCACGAAATAGGGAGAACGACAAGCGTGCTGATTGAAAAACTGCCTCACTAAGTGGTTTACATCATCACTTGACAATATTGAGGTTAAAACAGGGAATCCTGATAAAACGAAGCCTTTTACATTGTTAAAAAAAAGCGACTGGTAAATTGCCATTCTTCGCTTTTCGTCTTCATTTTTTGCCTGAAAGGTTGCAGGGTCTTTAATCGCTCGTACAAATGCGCTTTGTTGCTCTTTTAGTCCGTCGCTCATGCCTGCGCCTTCCCGGCAAATGATGTTTCATTTTTCACCAAAGTTTGAATGGCTTTAATTCGACGTACTTCATCAAGTAGATGGCCCAAAGGCGGTAAGTTAAAGTCGCGCTCTAAGAGGGTGGGAAATACACCGTGGGTACGATATGCATGGTCAAGTAACGCCCATACCGGTTCAATAACATCTGCTCCATGGGTGTCTACTTTTAAATCTGGGGCTTCGTCGAAATGCCCAGCAATATGCCCATACACTATTTTATTTGAGGGAAGTTTATCAATAAAGTCGTAAGCGTCGTAGCCATGATTCACGCTATTAACGTAGACATTGTTCACATCTAAAAGCATGAAAGCGCCGGATTCTGCAAGCACCGCATTTAAGAATTCAATTTCTAAAAGTGTTTGATTAGGCGCCATATAATAAGACACATTTTCCAACACCAATGGCCGTTCAATAATATCCTGAACCTGTTTTATTCTCTCAACGACGTGGTATACGGCTTCACTGGTAAAGGGAATGGGCATTAAGTCATACATATGACCTTGCCCAGAGCAATAGCTTAAATGTTCGCTGTACAGAGCGATATTGTTCGCATCTAAAAACTGTTTGATGGATTTAACGAACCCCACATCAAGTTTATCTGTACTGCCAATAGACAGTGAAAGGCCGTGGGTTGTAAAAGGTGCCTGCGATATTGCCTGTTGAAATTTGCGCTGGTATGCACCACCAAGAGGGATCCAATTTTCTGGCGCCACTTCCCAAAAATCTACTTCTGAAGGCAGTATAGGTAAGATATCAGCGAGTAACTCCCTTCTAAAACCCAGTCCAGCCCCTTCAAGATTAAACATTCTTCGCCTCATAATAACTGGGTCATCTTATGATGACCCGAATTGTGCGCTACGCTTACATACTTCCGCAAGTACCTTCACCACATTTTCCTTCGCCACATTTCCCTTCTTTGGCTTTATTGGCATCGGCTTTCATGGACGCTTTATCTTCGCCACATTTGCCTTCTTTCATTTTTTTCGCTTTATCTTCGCCACACTTGCCTTCTTTCATTTTATTGGCTTTATCTTCGCCGCACTTTCCTTCACCACACTTGCCTTCTTTCATTTTTTTGGCTTTATCTTCGCCGCACTTTCCTTCGCCACACTTGCCTTCAGGTGCAAACTGACTATAGCCGGATTCTAATGATTGAACCCCAAATGGATTTGCTTCAGCCAATGTTGACGTTGATGCCAACGAACCTAAAACCACGGCACCTAGCGCACAAGCCATAGATGTTTTGTTGATTTGTTTCATGGGAATACCCCTACTTGTCGTTATCAGATTAAGACGCGCTAAGCACGTGTATAAAATAAGACCCTATAAGCTTAATTCTTATTTCAAAAAGGGTTCACGATATATACATAAATATTATAGATGTCTAATAAGTATAATAATTTTATATATTCTGTTACATGTCAAACAAGCAAAATCCGTTTACGTTTTAATCAAATCAGGTTAGCTTAGAACCGCGTTATTAACCTTTAGTTGAATCTATAAATGGCTATTACACAGTTCTACCTTGGCGATTGGCAAGTCGAACCATCCTCTAATACTTTAAGACTCGGAAAATTTAAGCGGACCATTGAACCCAAAGCCATGGACGTTTTACTCCTACTTTGCCAGCAAGCTGGTGAGGTAGTGAGTGCCGACGATATTGTACGCCAATGTTGGCCCAACTCGCCCGTTGGCGACAACCCCATTCATAAAACCATTACTCAGCTACGAAAAGCGTTAGACGACAAAGCCAGTGACCCACTATTTATTGAAACCATAAGAAAACGTGGGTATAGGGTTATTGCCGATGTGCAGTTTGTAGAAGACGAACAAACCCGTGCAGCAGAGACTAATTGGCAAGGTCAGTCCCCCTTCCCCGGCTTAACCGCGTTTACCCAGCAAGAAAGCCAAGTGTATTATGGCCGTAACGCCGCAGTGAAAAATTTAATTCACCGACTTGCCGAGCAATGCAACAGAAAACGCCCTTTTACCTTAATTATTGGCCCCAGTGGTTCAGGTAAAAGCTCGTTAGTGCATGCAGGGTTATTACCCAGAATGTTAAACGAAAAGGGGGCAAACGGCATACGTGCCTTCGACTACATCAGCATTGATTTTTCCGATATTCGCCCCGCTTACATTATTGAAGAGTTAGCCGCCTGCATGTTGGACTGGGACATTAATGATGCCCCAATGTTTGAGGGGGAGAGCGCAGACTCTTTAGCGATAAAGCTGACTACTCACCCTGAACAGATTATTCATAACGTAAAAACAAAGCTAAGCCAGAGCGACCAGTACAACACCTTGGCCTACCCTTGTTTTGTGATTGTACTAGACCGACTAGAAGCTTATTTAGCCACCTCAGCGGTTAGCGTTAGCCAGCGAAACGCCGTATTTTCTCTGTTAGACATCTTGTCGCAAAGCGGTATATTTATGATATTGCTGGTATGTAGAAACGACTTTTACCACCAGTTAGCCGCCTACCCCACGCTAATGAAAAACAAAGAACGGGGCGCGCATTTCGACCTTACACCGCCATCCGCCGGCGAACTTAGCCAAATGATACGCCTACCCGCCATTGCCGCGGGTTTGAACTGGGAAGAAGACGACAACACAGATGTCACCCTAGACGACATTATTCTTACCGATGCCGCCGCTGAGCCAGATTGCTTGCCTTTGTTGCAATATACGCTGCAAGAACTCTACTTACAGCGAAAAGACAACACGCTACAAGTAAGTACCTATAAGCAATTAGGCGGTATTGAAGGGGCGATTGGTCACAAAGCCGAACAACTTTTCCAGCATATGCCAGCTAAGGTACAAACCGCGTTAGACCGCGTATTACCTTTAATAATAACCCTTGCCAACGACGGCAATACACTTACCAGCCGCACGGCCCTATGGAGTGAACTCACTAACGATAATGAAAAGCAGTTTGCAACCTTAATGGTAGAAAATCGGTTATTTGTATCGCATCTCTACCAAGATAAAGCGTGCTTTAAAGTCGCCCACGAAGCGGTACTTCGCCGCTGGCAGCGAGTACAAACGTGGCAGCAACAACACCAAAGTTCGTTAGTCAGTAAAAACCGCCTTGAACAGCAAACCAAACAGTGGCTGCAAGACAACAAAAGTAAGGCGTTTTTGCTGACCGAGGGTAAACCCTTAACCGATGCGCTGGCGTTAAAAGGCGACACCAGCTTAAGCCTTTCCCAAGACGAACTTGCCCTCATCAAGGCATCACAAAAAACCGCCCAACGGAAACGAATTATTCGCCGAGTGACGCTGGCCGCGCTAGCGTGCTTAACGGTAGTTTCATTTGGTGCCATGCTACAAAGTCAGCAGTCCCAACACCTGGCCGAAAGAAAACGGCTAGAAGCCGAAAATCTAATGGGTTATATGATAGGTGACTTTGCCGATAAACTACGTAGCGTAAAACGCATGGATTTATTGGAAGGCATTAGCGAACAAGCACTGAGTTATGTTGAACAAGCTCAGCAAGCGAGTGAATATGGATTTTTTACCATTAGCCCGCCAAAAGCCAGTTTCGAACTTCGTTTTCAACATGCGCTTTCACTGCAAGCGATGGCCGAAGTACGATTTTACCGAGACGATACTGAAACCGCTAAACAATTGTATGAAGAAGCGGATGAACGTTTAGGTGCATTATTAGAAGAACAGCCCAATAACTTCGAACTGCTAAAGGCGGCGGGGGCGAATGCCTTTTGGTTGGGGAATATTGCGTTGGGCAATCGGCAATTTGAAGTATCAAGAGCAGAATTTAAGCGTTATGTTGACTTGAGCAAGCAATTGGTTAGTGCGTACCCAGACAATCTAGAAGCGTTACTAGAATTGTCTTACGCATATAGCTCTTTAGGCGGAATCGAATATAAAACTTTTAAGTGGGACGAAGCTCTTACTCACTTTCGTCATTCGATTAACTTAAAAAAACAGTACCTAGACATCGAGCCACATAACATTCACTTGCATAGCTATACAGCTGATACACTTTCATGGATTGCTTCAACATTAGAGCATAAAGGTCAGCTAGCGGATGCTAAAAAGATATTGATAGACGCTCAAAATATACTAACCGAACAGCTTGAGATTAACCCTGATAACGCTGAGATTAAGGAAACATTAGCGTTTGTATTTCTGAACTTGTCAGAACTTAACGAAACTATGCAACGCCCAGATTTGGCTCGAAACAATTTACTGCAGGCTAAAGAGTTATTTGAAAATGCATTAAATCAAGATCCTGATAATAGCTACTGGAAACATGATCTCGTTCATACTAATGCGATGCTTGTCAGAAATTCACTCTACATGAATGACCATGATACTAACGAGCAAGAGATTACTTTGCTACTTAGCGAGGTGATAAAGCCATATATATCAATTAAAGTTAAATTGGTTCTCATTAAGTTCTTTTTAGTAAATAAAGACTTCTCGGCAAGCAAATTAATTCTTTCTACTGTAGATGAACACTTCGAAACTGAGATCGAAAAGTATACCGATAAATATCTACTAGAGAATGCTTATGAGTTAACCGAATACTTTACTGCAAGGGTTTATTACAAACGATACACCGGACTTGCCTATGAACCAGACTGCCAAGTGTTGCAGTCTATGACCGACAAACTGCTTACTTTAAGTTTAAAGCCCACATTCCTAATCGCCAACCACCTGAGTAAAACATGTCTAGGAATATTGGACGAAGCGAAGCTTGTAGAAAAACAGCTTAATTTAATGAACATAAACACTTCAGATTTTTAACCCAATATAAAGGAGCCAAAAATGTCAGCACCTATAATTAGCTTTACGGTATCTGTAGATACGTCATCGTCTTCAGTGGAATACACCATATATGATTCGGAAGGTAGCCCAACCACAGAACCAGTCACGGTAGAGGAAGCAAATACCATTATTACATACACTCTCAACCCAGATAGCTCTAATCTACAGTTCATAGCGCCTGAAATAACAGGAGATCCCAGCCATGACCTTAGTATAAATATCTCAAAGGACGGCCAAGTGTTAACGATCATTGATTCTGATGCGGACAAAGAAGATATTTGTTTAAAACTCGTTACCGTGCCACAAAACCAAGTATTCGTTAGCCCAGACCCTCAATTAAAAAACAGACCTACCGGGAGATAAAAATATTATTGTTTTGCGCCTAGCACCTAGGCGCAAAACATGTCGATATACCCCAGAAAAAGTAATATCTGAACCAAATTAAAACCGTAGACTAAACTCAAGTTTCACGAAATAATTGAAACCTGCTATCTATCCCGCTGGGTAACCGCAACTAACCCAAGTGATGTTACTTTACTTAGTAAGTAAGATCCGCTCATGGTAATTGCAACTAACATTCAACACGCTAGTGAAGTGATCTAGCGTGTTTTAGTCTAGCAGTTTTTATAAAAAACATATTTGGTCTCTACCTTGTGATTTTGCTTGATACAACAGAGTATCAGCAGCATTCAGTAAAGATTCCTCACTGTCATACCTATTATCAATTTGTGTTGCCACGCCCATACTTACCGTAAGTTGCGACTCTTTTGTGACGGCAAACTGGCGGGTACTAAGCTGTGATATATGGCGCTTAATACGAATAGCCAACAACTGTGCTGTTTGCGGTGAACACTTAGGCAATACCAGCGCAAATTCTTCACCGCCATAACGGGCTGCCAAGGTATCGCGATGGGGTAAGCTTAACGAAATAGTCTCACCTATGCGTTTTAAGCAACGGTCGCCCGCTATGTGCCCGTACCTATCGTTAAAATCTTTAAAGTGATCAATATCAATAAAGATAATACTAAGAGGAAGATTATCTTGCTCGCAAATATTCCATTGCTTCGTTAAGTAGTCGGCAAAACGGTGGCGATTGGCAAGGCCGGTTAAATAGTCTGTATTGGCTTTTTGTTTAAGCAAACCGTACTCTGCTTTATGCAAAGTGAGATCACGCAAAATACAAAGAAATAATGTATTAGACGAAGACAATTCTTCGGGTAGCGTTGAAATAGACATCTCCACACTGATTGTCGGACTAAGGTCTGCTTTTAGGTTCAATTCTATAGGTGGTGAAGATATTGGATAGTGGCGCCCCTTTTCTAAACAGTCTATGAGCAGTGTTTGAGACTTCCCTTTTGCGTCAACGACCAACTCAAGTAAATTATGACCCAGTAGTCTATCTCGTTGTGCGCCCATTAAATTGGCAACCATAGGATTGAGCATTTCAATGACGCCAGATGAATCAATAACGATTACCGCTTCGTTAATAAAGTTTATCATTCGCGCTAATGATGAATCTTGATAAAAGTTAAACAGCTTTGGCGTTGGTCTAGTTTCTTTGTTTTTGTTAATCATCGAAGAGAACATCCTTTATTCACCTTTATAGAAATAGTTGATGAAACAAAGATTACGCTTTTTAAATATATGTATCCTTCCGAGCACCTTCGCTTTTAACACTCTGATTTTTATATAAAATAACCCAAAGGGAAGAGTAAAAAGCGAGTCAAGTTAAGTAAAAAAGACCAAAAGTACAAGAAAATTCTGAAAGAAAAATTCAATTGGTAGGAACTTTATCGGTAAAGTTTCGACCTTCGACAGGATAAGTATTATTCGTAGCTAGTGGAGGCAGAATACCTGAATAGAAATAAAGTTAATGGGGTCAGAGTACTTTATTGTGAATAAAAAAGTACTCTGACCCCATTATTTTTTCTTTTTATAAACGCCAGAAAGCAAAAAACCCGCCGTAAGGCGGGTTTTTCTAATAGGGACTTGGCAGTGTCCTACTCTCACATGGGGAAACCCCACACTACCATCG
>Ga0208203_1000270_pt1 | contig 24796 bp, 22 predicted proteins | sample DeeseametaMP2914_FD_184167 | JGI IMG/M metagenome (GOLD analysis project Ga0208203, IMG submission 184167) | Marine microbial communities from the Deep Atlantic Ocean - MP2914 (SPAdes) | ecosystem: Environmental > Aquatic > Marine > Oceanic | place: West of Santa Cruz de la Palma, Atlantic Ocean...
TATAATGATGGCTATTGCTTTATCGGCCTGTAAAACAAACTCGTCACATCAACAAAACGAACACTCCCCAAGCCGCTTCGAAAAACATATGGATGCTGCAGGCCCCATCACCATTGATGAACTGCAAAGTAACTATCCAATATTTTCTGTTAAGCGCCATCAAGAATTAAGGCTGTCAGCCGTAGAACAGTTGAATGCAGTCACAACACCGACACAAATCATCGCTTATTTTGGTACTTGGTGTCATGACAGTCAGCGTGAAATTCCGAACTTGATAAAGCTAAAAAAGCAGCTAAATAATCCCAACATACAATTGCAGCTTATCGCTTTAGATAGAAATAAATCAGACAGTCAAGGATTAGCAAAAAAAGCGAAGGTTAAATACACACCAACAATTATTGTGTATCAAAACCAAGAAGAAAAGGGACGTATCGTAGAAAGTACCTCAGAGCCTATCGAGGTTGAGTTGCTTAACATCATTGGAAACTCATCTGACTAATCGACAATAAATTTCTGTAAAGAGGCGCCTTTTCGAACCCAGGGAGATATCCCTAATTGGCGCCCTTCTATTTCACGAGCAAATTGTTCGGCTTCAGACTTTTGCGAAAAACCAGTAGCCACCACCGTAAAGTAAAAACGTCCTCGAACTTGTGTTTTAAAAACATCGCCCTGCCCCACTTTTTGCACTAGCTCATCAGCAGCTGCTTCCGAACCATAAGCTCCCAATTGAACCACCCAGGTAGATACTGTGGCTTGCACGGGGCTTTTGTTCTCAGCCATACTCTCAGCCATACTAGTCTCTGATACCCGCTCAAGATCCATGTCGAGACGTTCAGTTTCTTCAGCTGGAGCGTCAAGTAACTTGTCTACAGTAGCGCTAGAAGCAAGTTCTGGCTCTGATACTGCGTTACTTAGTTCAGCTGGCCCGGTGTACTGAGTTGATTTTTCTTGAACTGAGTTTTCTTGGGCTGAGATGTCTCGTTCTGATAGACGCTCGCGCTGTTGCGCTTGTTCATTGGTAAGCTCTTTTGCGATCAAGGCGGGGCTAGTTAGGTCTGTGTCTGTGTCAGTATCAACCGGAACAGTCGACTCTTTCTGCTCTTCTGCGACGAATTCATTTTGTCGCGCCAGTTGCTCGAACTCACGCTTAGACTCATCGCAAGACCAGTCATCTTCACCTTGTGGCGTACAAAACCACCGTTCTTGGTTTTCTTTTAACGCAAAGGTGTCTGTTTTGCTAGAACAGCCAGATAGGCCTATAACAATAAAGCCAGAGATTAGACAAAAAATAGTAATTGTTCGGGATAAAACCATAAACCTGCCGTTTAATAAGCTCAACAAACAACTTGTTGATTTATTTAACAATATTACTTAAGCAGGTCTTCTTCAAGTGGTTTTTGCTGATGGTAACGCTTTAGATGCCCCTGATAATACTCAATCAGATGCTCTGAGCAGTGCTGGCAGTCTACTGACCGTGCCAGCGATAACACTCGCTCCTGAGTTTCAATAGCCGCTTTAAAGTCTTTATTTGCAGCATATGCAGCAGCCAATGTATCCAGATAACCATGGCTGTTGGGGTGTTTTGCTACAACCTTTTTGGCCAGCTCGATCGCACCTTCTGGATCAAACAACTCACTATCTCGAGCTAGAGCTTTTATCCAAGCAAGGTTGTTCATGGAGCGAACGTTACCCTGCTCTACGGAAAGCTGATACCAGTATGTGGCTTCATTCGGACTTGGCTTCTGATCAACATAGCCAAACAGAAACACATTCCCCATCCAAAACTGCGCAACATCATCTCCGCTTTCAGCAAACTGTTGCATTTGCTGTATGGCTTTTTTAGCCATGACTGCTTCAACATCCTTCGACAGCAATGTCCAAACAGTGCTATGGAAAACCGCTTTCTTGAAACCGGACTCAGCAGACAGTTTAATCAGCTCACGTCCTTCTTGCTGCTTACCGGACTCAAGATACATTTTTCCTAAGAAGTACTGCGACGCGCTATCACCCTCTTCTGCAGCCTGTTGGCAGTGCTTTAATGCGATTTTATAACTTTGGGTGTTGAAATGTTTTTCACATAGATTAGCGTGTTTTTCCGAGTCGCCACAAGACGCCAGAAGCAGCAGACAAAAAAGGCCTGCGACTGCAACTTTGTAAGCTGATGTCATGAAATGGTTAAAATTCATCGGGATTTACTAAAATTCACGCTATAGATACCTTTATTATGGTAAAACAATCGGTAAAATGCATCATAATTTCATAAATTATAGAGGAAAACATGTCTGAACAGAGCAAAAAACACGCAGAGCCATTGAGCCAAGACGCCCTAGACACCTTATTTAACGAAGCTCGTACTTACAATGACTTCGAAGACACTGAGGTTTCAGACGAATTACTTCATAAGCTTCACGACTTGGTCAAAATGGCCCCAACATCCGCTAACTGCTGCCCAATGCGCGTGGTTTTCGTCAAAAGTGACGAAGCGAAAGAAAAGCTCAAACCGTGCTTGATGGAAGGTAACGTCGACAAAACCATGAGCGCCCCTGTTTGCGCCATCATCGGTATGGATATGGAGTTTTATGAAGAACTTCCAAAGTTGTTCCCACATACGGATGCAAAAAGCTGGTTTGTAGGCAATGACAAGTTTATCGAATCGACAGCTTTCCGTAACAGCTCGCTACAAGGTGGTTACTTCATCATGGCAGCTCGTGCGCTTGGTTTGGACTGTGGCCCAATGTCAGGTTTCAGCCCTAAGAAAATCAATGAAGCGTTTTTCGATGGCACAAAAACCAAAGTTAACTTCTTATGCAACCTAGGTTACGGCACGGAGAAAGACTTATTCCCACGTAGCCCACGCTTTGATTTTGATGAAGTAAACTCAATCATATAAGGGAAAACATTATGGATAATAATAACGAGTTTATTCACGAGGACGAACAGCAACCAAATAACTTTGAGCCTGCGCAAAGCCAAACCGTGTCGCCTTTGCGCGGTTTCTTCTGGCTGGAACGAAGCCTTAGTGATATTTATGTGCCGAACTTTAAAGGGTGGTTCATTGCAGCCTTAATATACTCTTTTATCACTAACTTTATTCCAGCTTTATTACCTGCGACAGCTCTTATCTTAGCAATTGTTAACCCGATATTTATCGCGGGACTCTTGCTTGGCGCTCACCATGTCTATAAGCAACAAGGTGAAGTCAAACCGCTACAAATGTTCGAAGCCTTTAAGCACCAAACCATTGGTCAGCTGGTACTTTATACCATTGCCGCTATTGTGTTGGTTATTGCAGCGATACTAATTCTAATGTCGATCATTGGCTTTGACACTCTTAATGGTATTGATGTGGCGAGAATAGAAGCTGGTGATGAAGTTTATGGAATGTCTGTCTTAAAAACAATCTCTCACGTTATACCATGGGCGGCACTACTAGCAATCTTAGTATCGTTAGCGACTTGGTTTGCTGTCAGCTTGATTTTATTCAGCAACCAAAAGGCCATTCCAGCGATTGGTAATAGTTTTGTTGGTGGCTTAAAGAACTTCTTCGCAGTGCTGGTTTTTGTCATTGTACTGATTGTTTGTATGATTGTTGTGGTATTGATTTCATCATTGGTGCTGTCAATGTTTGCCCCTCTCATCACAAGCTCTTATGCATCAGTCTTAATTAACACCGTAATCAACGCATTAGCGATACCAATCTTCATTGGCGTAACTTATATTGCCTATCGTGAGATTTTCTTAGGCGATATTACCAAATCTGATAAAAGCCTATAGGTTAATCCCTACATGTTTTACCCATAAAAAAAGAGGAGCATTTGCTCCTCTTTTTTTCTTTGAAAGTCTGAACTAGTCTTTCAAGTTCTCTTCGAACAAGTAATAAATACGTTTGTATTCATCTAACCAACTTGACGGCTCTTTAAAGCCATGCGGCTCAATAGGATAAACTGCGGTTTCAAAGTACTCGGTTTTTTCCAGCTCAATTAAACGCTGAACTAAACGTACCGTATCTTTAAAGAACACATTGTCATCAACCATACCATGGGCAATCAATAGCGGCTTGTTCAAACCTTCCGCAAACTCAATCGGTGAACTACGCTCGTAAGCTACCGGGTCCACTTCTGGTGTGTTTAAGATGTTCGACGTGTACGGATGGTTGTAATGCACCCAGTCCGTCACAGGACGTAATGATGCCCCCGCCGCAAATTCTTCTGGCGCTGTAAACAAGCCCATAAAGGTTAAGAAACCACCATACGAGCCACCATAAATGCCGACATTTTGACGATCGATATTTGCATTAGCTTCCATCCAATTGGCTCCGTCAATTAAGTCCACCACTTCAGGCGTACCCATCTTACGGTAAACAGCCGTTCTCCAGTCACGGCCATAGCCAGCCGAACCACGGTAATCGATATCCAGCACCACATAACCCTGTTGGTTTAAGAAGGTGTGGAACATGAATTCACGAAAATAACCTGACCAGCCTTGGTGAGCATTCTGTAAGTAACCAGCGCCATGAATAAATATCACTGCAGGGTATTTGTCGGCACGCTCAGCATCAAACCCTTGCGGTTTATATAGGCGTGCATAAATCGGCTGATCCACTTCTCGCGAAGGAATCTCGACATATTCTGGTTTCGACCAAGGGAACGATTTGTACTTATCAGAGGTGGTAAAGGTCACTTGCTTAGCCTCGCTCCCAGATACCGAAGCCACATACAGCTCTGGTGGGTTTAAAGCTTCAGAGTGACTAATAATTAACTGCTGCCCGTTTGGCGATAGCACATAGTCATTCTTACCGCCCAGATCCGTAACTGCCTCTGAATCACCACCGGACGCTTTTACGCGATACACTTCATAAATCCCAGGGTGTTTCTTGTTGGCGCGATAATACAAATAATCACTGTTTGGATCTTTGCTGACGCTATCGACCACATAACGACCTTGGGTTAACGCATCAGGACGATCGCCCAACTCTTTGACGTATAAGTGACTGTAGCCAGTATCTTCCGCTGTGAAGTAGATAGTCTCGTCATCTACCCAACCAAAATCATTGAAATTCCAATCATTGACCCACGCCATATCACGCAAATGATGCTCGGTGTTCAACTCTTTATCCTCAGTATCGACGCTCACTAACCAGCGGTCTTTATTATCATCGGAATAAAGCATGATGATTGCCGAGTCACCGCTCGCATTCCACTCAATGCCACCATTAGCAATCCAGTCGAATACCGCCACGCCACGTGGTTTTTTGTCCGCTTTATATTTCTCGCCGTTACGCTTTGCAGTAGCGCGCTTAATATCCGCTAAGGGATCATCATCTAACTCAGGCAAGCGATCATATTTTAGCTCTGACTTTTCACCCGTGGTTAAATCTAATAAATACAAAGTTTCATTACGAGGAGTATAAGTGCCGACTAAAGGGCGAACTTCTTCGTTCTTAACATAACCATCTTCAGTCACAAAACGAGGCATGTTGTCACTCTTGCCTTTTTTGTCAGACTTCTCATAAGTGCCGACCACCACAAACTTTCCATTTGGCGACAAGCTTAAAGTATGAATTTCCTTCTTACCTAAATACCAAGGGTCATTTACCGAACGTGAACTGCTGGCAGCAATGTCTTTCTGACGTTGTTCGTTGTAATCACGCTCTTCTTGTTGCGTGCGAATATAGTCAAAGTAACGCGTTTGCTGCTTTTCTAAATAGCCTGGTTCTTTTTCTTTATTCGGATCATCCTTTAAACGGATATCGACCAATTGCGACACTAAGCCCGATGATAAGTCGATGCTGTAGTAAGAATTATTATCACGATAAGCAACCGTATCGTTACCAATAAACTGTGGGCGACCTTCATTGGCATGTGTTTTCGTTAATTGGCGAACATCCCCAGAGTCGAGGTATTTAACGTATAAGTCACCGCGCAGGTTATAAACTTTCAGCTTTTTATTTGGGCTGATATCACCGCCACGGCTGTCCACTTCAAATAACTCTTCATCAGTGATTGCTTGCAGATCATTTGCCGCTAAGTCGAGTTGCCATAATTTTCGTTCGTTATGACCTTTAACTTTCTGCTGATAATAAATTGATTGACCATCATCTGCCCAATAAGGTGACTCAGGCGCATTGCCAATCCAATCAGGATCAGCCATAACCTGCTCAAGGCTTAATTGAGTTTTTACAGCATCTTTGGCTCCGGCAGTTGCCGCAAAAGAAACCGCAGCAGCAACGCCAGCCGCCACAACCCATGATTTAATTGATTGTTTCATGACCACTTAACTACTCCACACATAACAAAAGTGTACTAAGCTTACCCCCATCGCCGTCACAGTCAAGTCAAAGGAAGCCTCAGTTAAGCTTAATATTAGAAAATTCTAATTTAGATGCTCATTTCGAGCTCAAAACATTGAGATTCCTTCGCACCATGGGTAATATGAGCCCACTAAATCACTAAAAGGTAGCATTATGAAAAAAACAACCTTGAGTTTATCCGTTGCTGCGCTTTTGTTAACGGCTTGCGGCGATAAAGAATCAGCTAAAACTGACAAAGCACAAACCGCTGAAAAAGCCCCTGCAAAAGTAGAACAGCCAAGCAAAGCAACCGAAAACAATGCAGGTAAGCACCAGAACAATTTCCTCACGGCTTATGACAATATCGATCTCGATATCTATAAAGAGCGTGTTAAAACGCTTTCTAGCGATGAATTCGAAGGCCGCAGCCCAGCCACAGAAGGTGGTCGCAAGACTTCTGAGTACCTTAAAGAGCAATTCAAAGCGGTAGGCGCTGAACCGGGGAATGGTGATAGCTACTTCCAGCAAGTACCTTTGATCAGTATTGAAGCTGATGCTGACATGGCGCTTCAGCTAGGCGACTCTACGCTTGAGTACAGCAAAGACTTTGTTGCTGGAACTTCACAAACCGTCGAATCTATTAGTTTGAAAGACTCGGATTTGGTCTATGTCGGTTACGGTGTGGTTGCTCCAGAGTATGACTGGAATGACTATGAAGGCGTTGATATGGAAGGTAAAACTGCCGTCATCCTAATCAACGACCCAGGTTTTGCACAACCTGACGCTGGTATTTTCCAAGGTAAAGCAATGACTTATTACGGTCGTTGGACTTATAAATATGAAGAAGCCGCACGCCAAGGTGCTGCTGGCGCCATCATCGTTCATGAAACGGCCCCAGCTTCATATGGTTGGAATGTGGTTTCGAGCAGCTGGTCTGGGCCACAATATCATTTACCAAGCACTGGTAATGTGCCTAAGTTAGATGCAGAAATGTGGATCACGTTAGATCAAGCCCATAACCTGTTTAAGCAGTCGGGCTTAGACCTAGTAGAGCAACAAAAAAACGCATTAAGCAAAGACTTCAAACCAGTTCCTTTGGATAGCAAAGCGTCGGTCGATATTAAGAACACGATTCAGGAATCTCAGTCGGCGAATGTTATCGCAACGATTCCTGGCAAGAAACGCCCTGAAGAACACGTGATATACATGGCTCACTGGGACCACCTAGGTTCTCGCGATGGCATGGAAGGCGACCATATTTATAACGGCGCTATCGACAACGCCACGGGCACAGCAGGCATTATTAGCATCGCTCAAGCATTCAAGCAGCTTCCAGAAGCTCCTGATCGCAGCGTAACGTTCGTCGCTGTCACGGCAGAAGAGCAAGGCTTACTGGGTTCTAAATATTTCGCCGCAAACCCTACCGTTCCTCTAACTAACATCGTTGGTGCTTTTAACATTGATAGCATGAATGTCAGTGGCCGTATGAAAGACTTTACTGTGGTGGGTTATCCAAAGTCAGAAGTTGAGACTTATGTTGAACAAGCGGCTAAGCGTCAAGGTCGTGAATTACGTCCAGAAAGCGCTCCAGAGCGTGGCGGTTATTATCGCTCTGATCACTTCAGCCTAGCTAAATTTGGTGTTCCGGCAGTTTACGGCGGTGGCGGTACTGAGTTCCGCGACGATGCTGATAAAGAAGCAGCTGATAAGTGGACTAAAATGCGTGGTGAATGTTACCACTCACTGTGTGACGAATATCATGAAGACTGGGTATGGCAAGCAGCGCTTGAAGATATCCGAATCTTCTTTGAAGCTGGCTACTTATTAAGTAATTCAGAAGCCTTCCCGAACTGGTATGAAGGTACTGAGTTCAGAAGTATTCGTGACGAAAGCATGAAACAGAAATAAGTCTGTTACAGATCTGCTTACAAACTAGGGGGAGGATAAAGCTCCCCCTTTTTTATGATTCAACTTTAATAAAAAGTCATATAACAAAATATTGACTGAAATAAACAACTTACAAAGGTTTTGCAAAGCTTAAGGGATTGACATAGTATGCCAATAGGAGGGCGTGTTATTTATCGTTTACTGTTTACCCTACTCTTATGTATCCTCAGCCTTCTTAGCGCTGATAAGCTCTCTGCTAATCCAATTCCAGCAACACCCCACATAGAACTTAATGACTACTGGACCTTGTGTGTTAAAGATGAGTCTCAGCGAAGTGTTGAGTGTGAAACTCAAGAGACCGTCGGCTCCATTGAGCATAACTTCGATAACTTTAATGGTTTTGCCATATACAAAACCGACTTTACCCTCGATGATACTTACCAAAATACACCGCTAACGCTTTATATTCCTCACTTGCGAGACGCCGACAAAGTTTTCTTGAATGGTAAGCTGATTGGACAAACAGGCCAGTTCCCGCCGAACTTTGAAAAAGCAACGCTGTACTCGCGCAGCTACCACCTGCCAAGCTCTATGCTTAGATTTGGAGGTAGCGAATTCAATGAATTAGTTATCAGCGTCTATAATCATGCACGTCAAGGTGGCTTAAGTAGCGGTGCACCAGTCATCAAAAGTTCACAGGCTATCACTAATGAACAAGTTGCCTCTGAAGGCTTATTAATGCTTTACGTGGGTATCATGCTCATCATCGCAGCCGTTCAAGGGTTTTACTTTGCAGCACAGCCTCAGAGCCGTGACCACCTCTACTTCGGATTATTCTGCGTTGCAGAAGCGGTTTATATTTTAACTTACTCACACTTTGCCTTTGTTTCTGACATACACCTCAATATTATCTTTAGAGCCAACATTGTATTGTTTGGTTTATTAACCCTGTTATTTTTTATGTTTATGACGTCCTTCTTCAAACACCGCGTCACAAACTGGTTTAAGGTCCCACTGGTGAGCTTTTTAGCGCTCTACTGCTTAGTCGCGCTTTTTATTAATATTGATCATATCTACCATCTTGTGCACCTGCTTCAAGCAGTCAGTGTTTTTGTATTGATACCTTTTTACCTTTACCTATTCTATCGAGCCATAAAAGAAAAGTTACCTTATGCAAAATTTATGGCTTGGTCACTGGTAGCCTTTTTAGTTGCGGTACTCTTCGATATCTTAGTCGATATTCAAATGCTCCCAGCATTTATGAGTGAACTAGAAGGTCTCATATCACCGATATTTTTAATTGGAATTTTTATCGTTCTAACTCTAATTTTGATCCACAAACACTGGCTTTATTATCACAATGCAACTTACGATTATTTAACTAACTGCTTACGGCGTTCAGCATTTATCGAGCGCCTGAATGAAGAGCTTCATCGCATCCATCGCTCCGAAAACACACTCGTTCTTGCATTACTGGATTTAGATAATTTCAAACTGATTAATGATAAGTACAATCATATTATGGGTGATAATATCTTACGCGCCGTCGCAACACGAACACACGATGCTTTGCGCGAGTTCGACTTACTAGGTCGCTATGGTGGCGATGAATTCATTATCGCTGCACAAGTTTCGGGGGAGCAAGATGCCGCTCAACTTCTGAAAAGAATCCACACCAGTATTACCGAGAAGCCCGTTATTAACGGTGACAAAGAACCCTTGTTTGTCGCGGTAACAATTGGTGGTGTGACGACACATCCCGACGAGCCTATCACTGCTGAAGCCTTGATTGAGCAGGCTGATGAGATTTTAGTGAAAGGAAAAGTGAAGCAAAAAGGGCGAGTACATATTTAGCCACTTCCTAAGCTCTCACATGATAACTTGCGCTATGTTACTTTTGCTTTACGCACAATTCTTGCAAACATTTTTGGGAAGAAGCGCTTTAATAATACCGCGTGAGTTTCCCTGCCTCCGATGTAAGCTTCGGCTTTGCCGCTTTCATAAGCTTTAATAATTTTCTTCGCGCATAGCTCAGGTGCCATGCCCTCTTCTTGTGCCCTATCCATTGAGTTTTGTTCCGAGCCATCACCTAATAATGCTTTATAAGTTAAGTTAGTACGAATAAAGCCTGGGTATATCGTGGTGAATTGAAGCCCTTTGCCGTGCAGCTCAGCTCGCAAGCTATCCATATAGGCGGTAATAGCATGTTTAGATGCAGAATATGCAGAGCGAAGTGGCGTAGCAAATTTCCCTACCAAAGAACTGACTGTAATCACTCCCCCACTGCCCTGTAATAACAAATGCGGCAATATAGCCTGGGTTAACGCTACCGTGCCAAAATAATTTACTTCCATGATCTTCCGATGCACCTCTAACGAGGTATCCATGGCTAAAGCTCGTTGACTCAACCCAGCATTGTTAATCAATAAATCCACCCCGGAAACATCCTGCCAAACCTGTTCAACAATCGCATCAACACTATTACTCCCAGCAAGATCAAGCGCCACGATTTTATGACGCTGACTGTTTTTACAAGCGCTGCGCACACGCACTAATTCATCCTCTCTACGTGCGGATAAAACCAAAGTTGCATCTCTCGAAGCTAGTTCGTAAGCCAGAGCCTCACCTATGCCGGATGATGCCCCGGTAATCCAAATAGTCTTGTTTTTCAGTTGATTCATAACAGTTTTCTTATCGACTAATTTGCCTTTGTTATAACGAATATTTATTACTCCGACCAGTAATATTTACTTTTCCCTAATTTTATATTCGTTCCAGCACGTGTTATAACCTTGTCCACTATTCGCAAACACTGAATTCAAGGAATACCTCATGTCCGAACAAATTTATCAGGATGCGTTAGCTCGTGTTCGTGAAATTGGTGAAAGTGCTGGTGTTAACGCAGAAGTTATTGAAAGCTTAATGCACCCGATGCGAACCATGACTGCATCACTACCAGTTCGTATGGATGATGGTTCTACTCAATACTTTACGGCTTATCGTTGCCGTTATAACAACGCGCTTGGCCCGACCAAAGGCGGCATTCGTTACCACCCAGAAGTCAATCAGCCTGAAGTCCAAGCATTAGCACTTTGGATGACTATTAAGTGTGCGGTTGTTGGACTGCCTTATGGCGGTGGCAAAGGTGGTATCACCATTGATCCAAAAAAATTATCACGCATGGAGCTTGAGCGTTTATCACGCTCTTACGTGCGCCAGATGGCCGATATCATCAGTCCCGATCGCGATATTCCTGCACCTGACGTTTATACCAATGAACGTATCATGGGCTGGATGATGGACGAGTATGAACACATCACACGTCAGAAAGCCCCTGGAGTTATTACAGGAAAACCCATTAGCCTAGGTGGAAGCGTCGGCCGTGATGATGCGACGGGGCGTGGTGCTTACCTGTGCATTCTCGAGCTTGAGAGAAAGCATGGTTGGAACCCATCGGATATTAAAGTTGCGGTACAAGGGTTTGGTAATGGTGGCTATCACGCTGCACGCCTACTGCACGAACGTGGTTACAAAATTGTAGCGATCAGCGACTCCCGTGGTGGCATTCATTCCGACACAGGTTTTGATGTTCCGAGCGTTTATGAAGAAAAGCAACGCTCGCGCCAAGTCAAAGCAGTTTATTGCACCCAGTCGGTCTGTGAGCAAGTGGAACATACCAGTATTTCTAATGAAGAACTGTTAGAACTTGATGTCGATATTTTAATTCCGGCAGCGCTGGATGGCGTTATTGGTAAACACAATGTCGACAATATTAAAGCAAACTATATTGTTGAGGTCGCTAACGGCCCTGTGTTGAGTGACGTCGACGCAACACTTCATGAGCGTGAAATCCACGTTGTGCCAGATGTTCTCGCTAACGCAGGCGGTGTAACCGTTTCTTACTTTGAGTGGGTACAAAACCGTTCGGGTTATGCGTGGGATCTCGACACCGTTCATCAACGTCTTGGCGATATCATGTCAAAAAGCTTTAATGAAGTATGGGACCTAGCTCAAAACGAAAAACGTAGCATGCGTAATGCCGCTTATACCCTAGCCTTCCGCCGTATCGGTGAAGCAGTGAACGCACACGGTACGCGCGACTACTTTAATTCAAGTGATTAACTCAAGCGATGCTTAACCCTTGTAGACCCTGTACAAAAAAGAAAAAGGCGCTGTATTCAGCGCCTTTTTAATTGCTCATGATTTAGTATTAATCACTAGTACAAGACTTCATCGTCCACGTCTTCGTTAACCTTCGACAGCAACCATTCTCTGAAAGCAACAATTTTAGGTCGGTCGTGTGAATTTTCAGGGCAGACCAAATCATAAGAATGACCACTATCCACAACAATATCAAACGGAGCTACCAATCGAGCAGTATCTAAGTCCATCTGCGACAAGACACTATGCCCCATGGCCACGCCTTGTCCATGACGAGCAGCCTGCAACACCATGCCCGAGTGACTGAATACAGGACCTTGGTCTGGGTTAACGCCCTGCACGTCAGCATGCTTAATCCAAGTACGCCACTCATCAGTTGTCGCATCGTGCAACAAGGTATGATTGGCTAAATCTTGCGGGCTATTCAAGGTTCCCGACTCTGCAAGAGCAGGCGAGCATACAGGTGTCAGATGCTCCTGAAATAATTGATCACAGTGCAGACCAGCATATTCGCCTTTACCGTAGTAAACCGCAATATCAACATCTTCACGAACAAAGTCTACCTCAGTATCAGAAGCCTTGATGCGGACATCAATTTCTGGATACTGCTGGCTAAACTCAGCCAAACGGGGAACAAGCCATAAGGTTGCAAAGGTCGGAATGACGCTAACGGTCAATGATCCTGTTGCACCTTGAGCCTTTACTTGCTCAGTAGCATTAACTAACTTCTCGAAAATATCACGAATCTTAGGCCAATAGAGCTGACCTTCATCAGTCAATAAAAGCTTCCGGTTCCTTCGGATAAACAATTCAACACCAAGATAATCCTCTAAAGCCTTGATTTGGTGGCTAATAGCAGCCTGAGTAACAAATAGTTCCTCAGCCGCTTTTGTAAAACTTAAATGGCGCGCAGCAGCCTCAAAAGCTCTTAGGCTATTCAATGGAGGTAACCGTCTAGGCATCACCGCTCCTTATCATTAATTTTTCTAATCTAAACCATGAAAATATATCGTTTGAATCTGGTCGTACTACTGTTTATTATTTGACCTGCCTTGAGGGGCAATACCAAACCAACTTTTAAGGGTGGCTTGGTCTAGACAAATATCGGCCAGATGCGTCTATTTTGTCAAAGTCTCTTATCAAAAGGCAAACACTTTGTTAATTTTTTTAATGATTAAAGGAATTAACTCTGTTGGTTTTAAGGAATAAGCCCTGCTTATTCCAGTCAGAGACTTACTTCTGACAAGTTGGTAATTGTTTAGTTTCATAGACTGACTCCTTTGGTTAGCGAGCGGGACATATTTTATATACCTACCCCCATTTGGTCCTAATGACCCGCAGATTGCTAATATACGGCTTGCACATTGCAAGCCTTTTTTTTATCTTAGCGCCACGTCTGACAATTTCCGCGTCCTATGTCTCATACCACTAGCTCTATTATCATGGTTCCACCAGTCGATTTTTGCTTTAATCAAGAAACGGCTCAAGATAATGAATTTCAACAAAAAACTGACCAACCGCACTATGTGGTCAAAGAAAGCGCCCTCGAAGAATTTACCCTTATGGTTAATCAACTTCGGGACAACCACATTGAAGTGTTGCTGCTCAATAAACACCATGGCGATACCGAAATGCCCGATGCAGTATTCCCCAACAATTGGTTCTGTACACGGCACAATGGTGAGCTTGATATATTCCCGATGAAAACCCCTAACCGCCGTGCGGAGGCTCGTCCAGAAGCCCTCAAGAAACTGCTTACTCACAACGGCTATAAGATTACAGATATTAATCAAGACAAAAATACTGACAGTGCCTTTTTGGAAGGGACTGGAGTAATGATCTTCGATCATCGCCATACAAAAACTTATGCCGCTCTTTCCGAGCGTTGCGATGCTAATTTACTAGCTGCTTATAACCAAGAGCGTGGGTACGAGACGGTCTCGTTTAATAGCTCAAGTAGCCAAGGCAAAGCTTTTTACCATACCAATGTCATGATGAGCGTCGGCGAACAGTTTGCCGTGATTTGCCTTGAATCAATTAAAGATCCGCAACAACGAGCAAACGTTGAAGCGAATTTAAAGAGCGACCAAAAACAAATTATCGACATCAGCCTAGAGCAAGCAGAAAAGCACTTCTGTGCCAACTTAATTCAACTGCGAAACCTCAGGAATGAGCCACTGATTGTTTTATCCGAATCTGCATACCATGGCTTCACTAAAGAACAGCGTAAACAATTGGAAGCGCATGGAAAACTGATCCCATGCGACATACATACCATCGAAACGATTGGTGGCGGCAGCGCCCGTTGCATGATTGCCGAGAACTTCCTTCCTAAGCAATAATTTTAAAAACCAGACACAAAAAAAAGCGGCCCAAGAGCCGCTTTTTTCTTACATGTTCGATAGTTGAAGGCTTAGCCAGCAACAATCATCCGCATCATCTCAGCGGTTAGGTAAGCACCAAAGGTACCCACGGCGTAACCAAGAATCGCTAGTAATACACCAACCGGAGCTAGTGACGGGTGGAAAGCGGCTGCGACCACTGGCGCTGAAGCGGCGCCACCGACGTTAGCTTTACTACCCACAGCGATGAAAAACGCTGGCGCTTTAATCGCTTTGGCTACTGCGAAGAGTAGAATGATATGAATCAGCATCCATACCGCACCGACAAAGAATAGCTGCCAGTTGTGGTAAATTTCGCCAAGATTCATCTTCATACCGATACTAGCAACTAGCACGTAGATAAAGACGGAACCAATCTTCGAAGCACCTGCATGCTCATATTCGCGTGTGCGGGTGAATGACAAACCAATACCCGCAAAGGTCGCTGTCAGAATTAACCATAAGAAGTGGCTATCTAGGCTGTACTCTTTGGCCCAGTCAAACTGACCAAAGAAAGGCCCTAACCAGCTGCCCATTAAGTGGCCTAAACCGACTACGGCAAAAGCAATGCCGAGAATAATCATGTAATCATTAAGGTAAGACACACGCTCGTTTTCACGTGTATATTTCTCTACGGTACGTTTAAGGTCCTCAATTTTTGAGTTATCAGCGCCCAGCATTTTATCCATGCCGTCTGATTTTTTGGCCATAATAAGAAGACCAATCATCCAAATCTCAGCAACCAGTACGTCTACCGCAATCATTGTTCCGAACAAGCTTTCTTCAACGTTATACAGCTCTTTCATCGCAGCCTGGTTCGCACCACCACCAATCCAGCTACCTGCAACCGTCGACATACCTTTCCAGACATCACCAGCAACCCACTCTGGGCTTATCACGTGGAACAACCAAATGGCCAATGGTCCACCGATAATGATACCGACTGTCGCGGTGAAGAACATCGCTAGTGCGCGCCAGCCCAGACCAAAAATCTTTTTAAGATCAATGCTCAAGGTTAATAAGAATAAACTGGCAGGAAGTAAGTAACGTGATGAGATGTGATAAATACTTTCTCCAGCACCTTTCGTGAAGAAACTATAATTATCAGGAACCCAAGGCAAAATACCAATGGAATTTAATAGTCCTGGAACAAAATAGCACAGCAACAATGCCGGAATATGCTTATAAAATTTATGCCAGAAACCGTGTTGACGGCTTGATGTGTAAAAAATAAGTCCTAATACCGCCATAATTAAGCCAAAGGCTACGGCATCAGACTGAACCAGTGCTACTGTCTCAGTAGTTTCGGATACTGCCATGAGTCAATCCCCAAAATTGCAAGCGAGTTGAAAGTTATAAATATTAAGAAATTATATGGATTTTACGCAAGAAATAATTTGCTTCCCACGCAGGCCCCACTAATAAAAATAATAAATCTTTAAAGAATGAAGGCTTCTTACCTTCAATGTGGTGCCCAATAAACTGCCCAATCCAAGCAATGACGAACACCACTAAAGCTATCTGCCACAAGGCAAATGGCGAAATTTGCTCTAACCACGCGGTAAACCACAACATGCCGACACTAACCACTAACATAGTGACGAAAATAGCCACGCCGAAGGTTAGATAAAACAATTGCGCTACCACCACAAACAAGGTTGCCCAGTTAGCCCACGGATGAAACTGAAGCGCTTCTGGCACTGGAATTGACCAGAGCAAAGCCAATACCGTCCACATAATGGCTGGTACACAAATCCAATGCAATAGTTTATTGGTAGGATTTCTATGGCTTTCACTATATTCAGCTATCCACTGTCGGCCGCTTCTCATGGCACCCTCATTTCAGCAAAAAAGTTATCATATCATAGAAGAATGTAAAATTAGTGGTAAATAAAAAGCTTTGCACTCCCCTAGTTCACTGACCTGTGGTATTAATAAATAGTTTTGCCCTATCGGCTAAAACAGAATAATAATCTTAACTAATACAGAGGACATTTTATGGGTATGATGAGTGAATTCAAAAAGTTCGCTATGAAAGGCAACGTCGTTGATATGGCCGTGGGCATCGTGATTGGCGCTGCTTTTGGTAAAATCGTCAGCTCTTTTGTAAATGATATCTTAATGCCGCCACTTGGCATGTTAATCGGTGGTGTCGACTTTTCTGAGCTTTCATATACTTTGCAAGAAGCCGCTGGCGAAGAAGCAGCCGTCGCCATTAATTATGGTAGCTTCATCCAAACAGCGTTGGACTTCATCATTATCGCCTTCGCAATCTTTATGGTGGTTAAAGGAATGAATCGCATGAAGAAAAAAGAAGAGGCGAAGCCAGCGGAGCCGCCTAAGCCGACAAACGAAGAAGTGCTACTCGCTGAGATCCGTGATTTATTGAAAAAAGACTAACAGTCGATATACACTGAGAAGCCCGCCACGAGCGGGCTTTTTTTATTCAACAAGAAGAAAACTAAGCCATGAACCATTTAGAAGAAAAGCCTCTCGGAGAAAAAACTCTCCAAGAAAAAAATTACCTGTGGGAACATTTTAAGTTTAACGCCGAACAACGCTTAAGAGCCTTTAACTTTTTTGTCACTCTATCCATGTTCGCCAACGGTGGCGCCTTCGCGGCCTTTGAGAAAAATGTCCACTCTGTGGTTTTATTCTTAATTGGCGGCCTTATTTGTATCTTGGCTTTATGTTTTGCAGTGCTAGATGCCCGCAGCCAAGTGCTATTACGACTGACGGTTCCGGGACTGATGCAGTGCGAAGAGACGTTTTCGAAAAGCTCAAGACTGTTTGCATTAGACGAAGCGAATCTGAGCCGATACCTGCGTTACACCTTTATTTTCAGAATGTTATTTGCACTTCAGGGGGTGTTTGGACTGACTATCATCGGCTATTCGGTCTATCAATTAGCCTTTACGTCGGCCCTGTAACCCACCGGTATGTATTACGAGGACTTTACTGCCAGCTAACAATTTCCTCTGCTGCAGCCAGTGCTGCAATGCCAGAAAGACTTTGCCGTTGTACACAGCATCCAGCTCGAAAGTGTTTTCCTGCTGGATGGATTGAATCAGTTGCTCCAGATCTGGAGTGCTCTTGGCAAACCCGCCACAATGATGCTCGGTGTCGATAACCCAATTATTAACTTGCTCACCCAACAACGTACTCAGGTCCCCGCGCAAATATTCCGCACCCGAGAATGCCGCCACCCCAACAACACGACTTTGCGGAAATGCTCTCGTTAAACCACACACGGTAGCTCCTGAACCGCATCCAACAAAGATGTAGTCATAATCAAGCGCAACTTCTGACTTAATATCTTCAACTCCCTGTATCGCTAAAGGACTAAACCCACCTTCGCTAAGCCAGTAGCTTTCAGGGTATTCGCAGCTAAAAGCGTTCCAACGGATTCTATTTCGTAATTCTGCATAAGTCTTTCGGTCGGTAAACTCCAAGGCCATGCCCCACTCTTTACAGTCCAGCAACGTTGGCGTTAATTCCTGGCCTGGGTGCGCCCTGACAAAGGCCCGTGTTTTAAATCCCATGCTGTTTCCCGCAAAAGCCAACGCATGAAGATGATTTGACCAATTACCTCCCATGGAAAGTAACTCAAGGGACCCTTTCTTTCGCGCATCCTCCATTAAATACTTCAGTTTACGCCACTTGTTGCCGGAAATAACCGGGTGCAGCAGGTCGTCACGCTTAATATCAACTCGCACCGACAAATCGTCGGCCAGCTTCCAGTTAACATTATGGGTCGGTGAAGAGTTTACGGTAATCATTAAAGCCTCATTAATATCTGCACGGATATTCTAGCAGAGAGGCTATAAGAATTAATAAAAGACACAATAAAAAAACCGGCTGACCTTCTCAGGTAGCCGGTTAAAGTGTTTCTAAGGGGTAGAAATATGACTTATTTTGAAAGCTTCTTCAATTGCATTTCAGCAACTTTAGCAGGTAGTGGGATGTAACCATCTTTAACCACAACTTCTTGACCTACTTTTGAAAGTACCATTTTCAAGAACTCTAGCTCGATTGGAGAAAGAGGCTTGTTAGGGTGCTTATTTACATAAACGAATAACTGACGACCTAGCGGATAGTCACCAGAGATTGCATTCTCAGGAGTCGCTTCGACGAAGTTAGTGTCGTTTTTCTTAGTTAATGGAACAGCTTTAACGCCTGAAGTTTTGTAACCGATACCTGAGTAACCGATACCATTTTTAGACAAGCTTACTGACTGAACCACTGACGCAGAACCTGGTTGCTCGTTGACAGAGTTTTTGAAGTCACCTTTACATAGTGCTTTCTTCTTAAAGTAACCGTAGGTACCAGACACTGAGTTACGACCATAAATTTGAACATCGCCTAGACCGTCAACATCAATGTCACTCCAGTTTGAAATGTCGCTATCAGCGCCACATTTGCGAGTTGAAGAGAAGATTGAATCAACTTGTGCGATAGTCAAACCTTCGATTGGGTTATCTTTGTGTACGTAAACTGCTAGTGCATCAATAGCAACCGCAACTGGAGTAGGCTTATAACCGTGCTTCTTTTCGAAAGCTTCCAGCTCTTTGTCCTTCATCATGCGGCTCATAGGACCGAAGTTAGAAGTACCTTCCGTTAATGCCGGCGGTGCAGTAGAAGAACCTGCTGCTTGGATTTGGATATTAACGTTTGGGTATTGACGCTTGAACTCTTCAGCCCAAAGAGTCATTAAGTTAGCTAGAGTGTCAGAGCCAACGCTTGAAAGGTTACCAGAGATACCGCTTGTTTTTTTATAAGTAGGTAAATTTTGATCAACTTTAGCTTCAGCGAATGCGCTTACCGATGCTGAAAGCGAGAAAGTTGAAACTGCTGCCGCTAGGGCAACTTTTTTGAACAAATTCATTAGAATTCTCCAAGTGAGTATGATTAACAGACGCAGTAATTATGGAGTTCTAATGTTAAGGCCTTGTGACTGCAGTGTGACGCTTTTGTGACAAGTCGAATTTGCTTTGCGTTTAACTTTCACGGCAAAGGATTCGAAGAATAATCTCTTATATTTCAATAATTTAAAGGTTTTCTGCAAGCTATCTGGAGTTAAGGGCAATGCCGAATTTAATCGGCCATTATATTAGGAATTAGCAAGAACTGAGTTAAACAATCTCTGTGTTTGTGACAATCAGCGTGCCATCCCATAAGAGGCCTAACTGGGCTTAGGAAAGTAACAGGAGAACTCGCTTCCTTTTCCGACAGTACTTTGAATATCGAGGTAACCGTTGTGCACTTCCAGCACGTGTTTCGCAATAGCGAGCCCTAGCCCTGTTCCGCCTTGAGAGCGGTTACGGCCAGAATCTACTCGATAAAATCGTTCCGTTAACCTTGGGATATGTTCCGCCTCAATACCCTGCCCATTATCGCTAACGCTCATAACTAAATGCTGATCAGTTTCTTTCCAGTAAATATCAATCCTTCCATCTTTCTGAGTGTAGCGTACGGCATTAAAGACTAGATTCGAGAAAGCGCTGCGTAATTGTTTCTCAGATCCCGTTAACGTTTGGTTGCTGTGAGAGTGGAAAAGAATGGTTTGGTTTTTATCACCGCTTAGCACTCGTGCTTCAGCGCAGAGGCTATCAAGCATAATATTAATGTCGACCTCTTGAGGCGCGCCATTTTGAACCGGCTCTTTTCCATCAAGCCTCGATAGCAACAGTAAGTCATCCACGAGATGCCCCATGTTTAATGCCTGCTGACGCATCATTTGCAGTGGCTTCTCAACAGTAGTGAGCTCTGGGTACATATCAGGATCTAACATCTCTAAGTAACCATTAATCACCGTCAATGGTGTGCGTAACTCATGGGATACGTTTGCCACGAAGTCCTGACGCACTCGCTCCAAGTGATGTTTCTCAGTCACATCACGAATCATCACCAAACGTTGGTCATTATTATAAGGCGTTATATGGATGTTCAAGATCAACTTGTCATTTGCAGGAGAGTGGATCGTCAATGGCTTCTCATAATCTCGAGCTTGTTCGTATTCGATAAAGCTCGGGTGGCGCAGTAAGTTAAATAAACGTTGTCCGATATCCGTACTGGCTTTTAAGCCCAAAAGTTTCTCCGACGCTTTATTGAACCAACGGATTTCGCCTTGGTTACTGATAATAAGCGCGCCCTCTCTTAAAGCAGAGGTAGAAGCCCTAAACTCAGAAATAATCCCTTTGAGCTTTTTGAGTTCTTTGCGGTTTTTGCGTTGTAACACATAAAGATGATTAAAGATTTCACCCCAAATGCCAGGCGCCGATGGTGGATATAAAGATCGCGACTTAACTAACCATTTATAAAGCCTAGAAAGCTGTATCAAGTTCCAAACAAGGTAAGCCAGAATAATCACTGCAATACAAGCAGCGGCTCGATCGAATAATGATCCAATCAAGCCCATTACGACAATAATAAAAGTTAATGTCCAAAATTCTGCCTGCCAGTAACGGTTAGTCCACATGGGCGAATGCCTTATTTACTTGAAAATCGGTAACCAGAACCTCGAACGGTTTGCACGTAATTTTCTACTTGGTGTTCAGCCAATACCTTGCGTAAGCGACGAATATGAACGTCGACGGTTCGCTCTTCTACCACCACCTGCTGTCCCCACACAGAATCTAACAACTGGCCTCGTGAAAATACGCGCTCCGGATTACTCATAAAGAAATGCAGAATTTTATATTCTGTCGGACCTAGGTGAACCTCTGAGCCACTAATTAATACTCGATGACTCGCTGTGTCTATCTGAATAGAACCGTGCGATAGCTGCTCGCTGGCTTGTGCCGCTAAGCCACTACGACGTAATACCGCTTGAACACGAGCTAGAAGCTCGCGGGGTGAAAAAGGTTTCACCACATAATCATCGGCTCCAACTTCTAATCCTTGAACTCGGTCATCTTCCTCGCCGCGTGCAGTCAACATGATCACTGGCACTGACTGCATATCTGGATCTTTTTTCAGTTTTTTCGTCAGCTCTATACCAGAAGCTCCTGGCAGCATCCAATCCACTAAAAACAAGTCAGGCTTGTAGCCGTCCTTGATTAAACCAAACACCCGCTCTGCTGTTGCCGCTTGCTCAACCTCATAACCCGCTTGAGACATGCAGAACGCTAACATCTCACGGATGTCTCGTTCATCTTCTAATATGAGAATATTGGCACTCATTAACTGTATAGACTCCTTTTTACACGGATAATAGCCTTAGTTACAGGCTATTACCAGTTAGTTACGCTTTTTTACCAGTCTGTGTATTTCGTCCCAGGTCAAGTGACGTACATCTTGGCCTTGAACTAAGTAGACAATGTACTCACAAATATTGTGAGCATGATCACCAATACGCTCTAAAGCCCGCGCCGCCCACAAGAAATCCAACACCTGTGAAATGCTACGTGGCTCTTCCATCATATAGGTCATAAGCTGACGCGAAATCGCATCATACTCTTCGTCTGCTTTTTTATCTTTCTTAGCGACTTTAACCGCAGACTCTGTGTCCATTCTGGCAAATGAATCCAAAGCTTCATGCAACATGGTTTTGACCAAGCTGCCTAAGTGCTGTAACGCACCATAATGCAATTTACCATTAAGCGGTGAAGCGTCTTTGGTTTCAGCAATATCCACCGCCATACGTGCAATTTTTTCAGCTTCATCACCGACTCGCTCTAAATCCGTAATGGTTTTAAGTACCGTCGACACCAAGCGTAAATCACTCGCAGCTGGCTGGCGCTTTGCCAAAATTTTGACACAAGCTTCATCAATATTAATTTCAAAGTCATTAACCTTGTCATCATTTGCGATAACGTCATTTGCCAGCTCAACGTCATGCTGATTTAATGCTTCTAATGCTTTGGTTAACTGCTCTTCAACCAAGCCACCCATCGCTAAAACTTCTTCGCGGATATTTTCCAAGTCCTGATTGAATTGCTTAGAAATATGTTGTCCTAAATCTTCAGTATCCATCGTTCATTACCTCAATTAGTTATTTCTTAACCGTAGCGACCAGTAATATAGTCTTCGGTTTTCTTCTGCGATGGGTTAGTAAAGATTGTATCAGTTTGATCAAACTCTACCATATCGCCCATATACATAAACGCAGTGTAATCGGATACACGAGCTGCTTGTTGCATGTTATGCGTTACGATAACAATGGTGTAATCATTCTTAAGTTCGTGAATTAACTCTTCAATTTTTAATGTTGAAATTGGGTCCAATGCTGACGCTGGCTCATCCAGTAATAAAACCTCTGGCTGAACAGCGATAGCGCGAGCAATACATAAACGCTGTTGCTGACCACCGGACATACCTAACGCATTTTCGTGCAAACGATCTTTAACTTCGTCCCAAAGCGCTGCGCCTTTTAACGCCCACTCAACCACTTCATCGAGCACTCGGCGCTTGTTAATTCCCTGCAAGCGAAGACCATAAGCAATGTTTTCATAAATCGACTTAGGGAACGGGTTTGGCTTCTGAAATACCATCCCAACGTTACGACGCAACTCAGCAACATCAATACCTGGCTTGTTAATATTGTTGCCATGTATATTGATATCACCTTGCGTTCGTGCAATATCGACCAAGTCGTTCATACGGTTAAAGCAACGCAGTAACGTTGACTTACCACAACCAGAAGGGCCGATAAAAGCCGTCACCTTCTTCTCAGGTATTTTCATATCGATGTCATAAAGCGCTTGTTTATCTCCGTAGAACAAATTGAGCTTTTCTACTTCAATAGAAATCTTCTCTTCTGCTAAGCGCTGTTCGATGGTCTTTTCTTCCAATACTTGTGTCATTTCAATTACCTCAATGGAATTCTTTACTGCTCAAGCGATTTATATTTTTCGCGCAGGTTATTACGGATCTTAATAGCTGCAATATTTAATAAAATAATGATCAATACTAAGAGTAATGCTGTCGCATAAACTAACGGACGAGCAGCTTCGACGTTCGGGCTTTGGAATCCAACGTCATAAATATGGAAACCAAGGTGCATAAATTTACGCTCTAAATGTAGGAACGGCGCATTAGCGTCTAGCGGTAAAGTTGGCGCCAGCTTCACAACACCAACTAACATTAACGGAGCCACCTCACCAGCAGCGCGAGCTACCGCTAAAATCAAACCAGTCATCATCGCAGGACTTGCCATCGGCAATACCGTTTTACGCAAAGTTTCAAACTTCGTTGCACCTAGCGCCAAGCTACCTTCACGGATTGATTTCGGAATACGCGCCAAGCCTTCTTCAGTAGAGACAATCACAACGGGTAATGTCAGCAACGCTAAAGTCAACGATGCCCAAATCAAACCAGGCGTACCAAACATCGGAGATGGGCTGACCTCTGGGTAGAACAGTTCATCAATTGAACCGCCCAAGAAGTACACGAAAAATCCTAAACCGAACACACCGTAAACAATGGATGGAACGCCCGCTAAGTTATTGACCGCAATGCGAATGGTACGAGTTAGCGGTCCTTGCTTAGCGTATTCACGCATGTAAACGGCTGCGACAACGCCAAGAGGAGTTACTACAATCGACATCAGCAATACCATCAATACCGTGCCAAAGATTGCAGGGAACACACCACCCTCGGTATTCGCTTCTCTTGGCTCATCAAAAATAAACTCACCAATTTTCGAGAAGTAATGGCCAAGCTTTGCCCAGAAACCCATCTGATTTGGCTGGAATGCTCGAACAATATTGCCTGCGGTTAAAGTGATTGTCTCACCACCGATTAGAGTAAACTGAGCTGTATCTCGCTTGATGTCAGCATACAGCTCTTGCAGTTGCTCTTGATAACTCAAGAACTCTTCTTGCAACTCAGCTCTTTGCTTATCAAGTTCTGCTTGAGCTTCTTCCGTTAGCTCATCGTCGAGCTCTAACAGACGCTGATCTAAACGAAGCTGTTCCATCGCATAATTAATAGCGCCGATATCGCCTGTCTCAATATCACGAATTTCTCCGTGAATCTCCAAGGCCCGCTCAATAATATCCTGTAGCGCTTCTGGGTCTTCCTTATAAACAGTGCCGTCTTTGGTCACTGATGTCAGAAAGCCATACAGATTACCCCA